>Ga0206949_1098_pt1 | contig 33149 bp, 24 predicted proteins | sample Alteio_BWOrgHeat_40_FD_153240 | JGI IMG/M metagenome (GOLD analysis project Ga0206949, IMG submission 153240) | Enriched cells from forest soil in Barre Woods Harvard Forest LTER site, Petersham, Massachusetts, United States -... | ecosystem: Environmental > Terrestrial > Soil > Temperate forest >...
ATATATACATGGATCATCACGACAAGAGCAGCTCAACTGCTAATGCGATCCAGCCGAAACCTAAAAGAATTCCCGAAAAAGCTAAGCCTGCTATAGCTAAAGCAACTCCGCAACCCGAGTCTCCAAAGGTGATCGCATCGACAGACCCGAAGGTGACCTATATAATTATCGACAAGCGCCCGGCTGCCGTGGTGCCTGTTCCCGTTGCCGAAAAAACAGAAGTACCTACCCGGCACCAAACGAATGCGCTCTGCCGCAAGTATGCCAATCTGATAGGTGTGGAACCTAAAGAGATAGAAAATATTACGCTCTACTCCTTCATAGATAAATGGTATGGTACCGATTACAAAATGGGCGGCTGTGATATTTCCGGGATAGACTGCTCCGGCTTTGCGCAAAAACTATATGGCGATGTGTATGGAATAGACCTGCTGCGCACTGCGCTTGACCAGTTCAAAAACTGTGAGCGCATAAAGCACACAAAAGACGCTACCGAAGGCGACCTGGTATTCTTTCGTATCAGGGGAAAACGCATCTCACATGTAGGCGTATACCTCGCCAACAACTACTTTGTTCACGCCTCCACTTCAAATGGCGTGATGATCAGCAACCTCAACGAAGACTACTGGCATAAGACCTATGCCGGTATAGGCCGCCTGCCCAGGGGCTAATGCGCTTTCTCTAATTGGCATGATTTTACCAGTGTAAGATCGTGGCTAAGTCCAAAGTGAATATACCGTTACGCATTTTGTTTTTTTCGCTTGCGCTCATTGTGGTGTCTGCGGGTGCAGTAGCATGGTGGTTTTCGCATCATTACGAAACTGTGCTGAAAGAACGTTTGCCGGGGATGATGCTACGGGCAACTGACAGCGTATATCACATTTCTTTCCAGGACCTGAATGTCAATGTGTTTGACCACAAGGTGACCATAACGGGCCTGGAGCTATGGGCGGATGAAAAGCAAGCGCTGGCCCTCAAACAACAACATCGCCATACGCCACCTACGCTTTCTACGCTATCCATATCGCTGCTGGAAGTAACCGGTATAAACTGGCACAATATCATCTCTGACAAATCGATTGAGAGCGCACATGCCAGCGTACAAGATCTAAAATGGACAATGGATTGCTCACCCAACCCTAAAGACTCATTATATTCCAGGGACAAGAAAAAACCGGCGGCCATCACTTCAATAACATGCGACCATGTCGATTTTATCAACCCCGACATTACCTACCATTACAAAGGAATAAAGGAACATTTTGACTGTTACATGAAAGGAGGCACGGCAACCCTGGAAAATTTCGCCTATGACATGGATGAAAAGAAAGACACCAGTGTGTTTCTCTATGCGCGTTCGGGCAAGGTGCGTTTCAAGGATTTTATTTTCAGCAAGCCCGCAGGCCGGTACGTAATAAATGCACCGCTCCTGGATTTTGTAACTACTCCCAATACGGTGACACTCAGGTCAGTGAAGATCACGAACATGAGGGACCTGGACCAGAAGACGGGCAAAGAGAAGGAATTTTACAATCTTGTTTTTCCGTCCATTGAGCTGGCCGGCTTTAACTGGAACAGGCTCATTAATGATGGCGAGTTGCTGATACCCGGCGTTCATGCTGCGGAACCATCAATTGATGTACACTACATCAGGGCAAATGCCGATGCAAATGCCCGGACAGGCGACTACCCCAACCAACTGATGCTGGAAGTAGGCCTAAAGACAAACATTGAAAAAGTGAACATAAAGAACGGCCGGTTCAGGTATACCGAAGTAACGGCAAAAGGAGACGAGGGCACCATAGAATTCTCCGGTATTCATAGCAGCTTCGCCAATATCACTAACCTGCCGGCTATTATCGCCCACGATAACTATTGCGCCGTAAAACTGGAAGGGAAGTATATGAACAAAAGCCCGCTGGCTGCCAATTTCAAACTCTACCTCAATGACAAAAAAGGCCACTTCACCATGGATGGCTACCTGGACAGCCTGAACGGAAACGATGTGCAATCACAGGCAGCGGTCTTTACCATTGTTAAGGTCACATCCTTTAAGCTTAACCGCATGGATATGCACATAGAGGGCGATGAAACTTACAGCAAAGGCGACTTCACTGTACTCTATGATGACCTGAAAATATCGCTGTTCAAATTTGACAGCAAACAGCGGGAAACCCGGCATGGGCCGTTCGCATTCGTGGGTAGTGCGCTGTTGCTTTATCCCAGCAACCCTATGCCGGGCAAGGATGTTCGGAAAGTAACCACCTCCTTTGCCCGTGATACGACGAAGGGCTTTGTGGGTACTATATGGCAAAACATGTTCCGGTCGGTAAAAAAGAGCGCGATACGGGATCAGGGTATAGTTACGCTCACAGATGGCCCGGAAACCGCCAAAGGCCAGCAACCTAAAAAGGGTTTCTTTACCCGCTTATTCGGAAAGAAAAAAGGCCGTAGTTAATCGATAAAAAAGTTAATGGCCAGTTAGCGTTGTGTTCTACCTGGCCATTTGCAAAAACATTCTACCACTCAATTATGATTTATAAGTCAGCCCCATGTTCCAGAACAGGAAAGCCCACTTATCAGCCTGTTCAGAGATCACCATTTCGGTTGGTTTTCCCGCTCCGTGTCCCGCCTTGGTTTCTATGCTTATCAGCACCGGGTTCTTGCAGGTTTGTGCCGCCTGCAGCGATGCCGAAAACTTAAATGAATGTGCCGGCACTACCCTGTCGTCATGATCACCGGTAGTCACCAAAGTAGCCGGATAGCAGGCTTTCTTTGTATTATGCACCGGGGAGTATTTATACAGGTAAGCAAACATTTCTTTGTTGTCTTCCGCCGTACCATAATCATAAGACCATCCGGCACCGGCAGTGAACTTATTATACCGGAGCATGTCAAGTACACCTACCGCAGGGAAGCATACCTGGAACAGATCCGGGCGCTGTGTCATGCAAGCGCCTATAAGCAAGCCGCCATTAGAACCACCTGAGATAGCCAGGTATTGTTTGGAAGTATATTTTTCTTTGATCAGAAATTCGGCAGCCGCTATAAAGTCATTGAACACATTCTGCTTCTTTGTTTTGATACCGGCATTGTGCCATTTGTCGCCATACTCGCCGCCTCCGCGCAGGTTGGCCACAGCATAGATACCACCGTTCTCCATAAAGGCCAGGTTGCTGACACTGAACGAAGGAGTAAGGCTGATGTTGAACCCGCCGTAGCCGTACAACATTACCGGGTTCTTACCGTCCATTTTCATTCCTTTCTTATAGGTAATGATCATGGGTATTTTCTCGCCGTCTTTCGATTTGTAAAACAACTGCTTGCTCTCATAAAGTGATGGGTCAAATTTCACGCCAGATACTTTATATATATCCGACTTGCCTGTTTTCAGGTCATACTTGAAGATAGTGGGCGGATACACATAAGAGGTGTAGGTGTAGTAGGTCTCCTGCTCATCCATCTTACCGCCAAAGCCACCGGCTGTTCCCAGCCCGGGCAGCGTTATGGTCTTTTCCTTCTTACCATCGAGGCCGTACTGGTATACATGAGAGACTGCATCTTCGAGATAGTGGGCAAAAAACTTGTGCCCACAGGAGGATACACTCAATGGAAATTTTGTTTCCGGGATCAGTGTCTTCCAGTGCTCCTTAGTGGGGTTAGCCGCGCTCACCACTACCAGCTTGCGGTTAGGCGCTCCCTGGTTTGTTTCTATATACAGGTTACCGTTTTCTGTATAGGCTATGCTCTGTTCAAAATCAAAGCCTGTTACCACCGGTACTATAGGCGCATTTTTCTTTGTCAGGTCTTGTATATACAATTCATTCCCGTAAGTAGCATTTGCGGCAGATATCACGAGGAATTGCTCGTCCTCTGTCACGCCACCGCCTATATACCTGCGCGGCGTGGCCTCTCCGCCAAATATGAGCTTGTCATCGCTTTGCGGCGTACCCAGTTTGTGGTAATACAGTTTGTGTATCTGTGTTTTTTCAGATAGCTGGCTGCCCTTGGGCTTGTCGTAACTGCTGTAGTAAAACCCGTCGTTGTGCAGCCATGAGGTGCCGCTGAATTTCACATCACGCAGCGTATCGTCCATTTTGTTCCCGGTCTTGGTATCTATCACTATTACTTTACGCCAGTCCGATCCGCCTTCGCTGATCTGGTAAGCCGCCAGCGAGCCGTCCTTTGTAAAATCTATACCCTGCAGCGATGTAGTGCCATCGGCAGAAAACTTATTGGGATCCAGGAACACTTCCGGTGCTCCGTTCCCTTTCTGCCGGTAGAGGACACTTTGATTCTGCAAACCGTCATTTTTATAAAAGTAGGTATATTCGCCTTCTTTGAAGGGGGCTGAATATTTCTCATAATTCCACAATTCCGTGAGGCGTTTCTTTATCGCATCGCGAAATGGTATCTGTGCCAGGTAGCCATTGGTCACATTGTTCTGCGCTACCACCCATGCCTTTGTCTCGTCCGACCGGTCATCTTCCAGCCACCGATACGGGTCAGCCACTTTGGTCCCGAAATAGTCGTCAGTTTGATTGGTCTTCCTCGTATCGGGATACTTACCCGTAAAATCTGTTTGCGCCTGTGCGTATGCCATTATACCCGTCATTAAAAAAGAAGTAAAAAGTCCGATTGCTTTCATTATAGTTTATTTAAAGATGCGTCATTGGAATCAGGGTCAAAATAAGTGTATTTTTGTGATAATAGGTTATCGGATATAGGCTAATGTTAACAGTTTATATGAGGCTAAGTGCGATAATGAATTTAAATTTGTAAAAAGTAAATAACAACTGTTTATCCACTGAAGCGCTTTTTAAAAATATTCCGTTACTCAATAGCCATTTTGCTCCTATTGATAGTGACCTGTGTTGTGCTGATAAATCTGACCCCGGTTCAGAATTATCTTGCCGGCAGAGCTGCGGAACTGCTGTCACGGAAGATGAAAACGGAAGTGAGGGTAGCACATGTTCGCGTAGACCTCCTCAATCATATTTCACTCGAAGGCGTTTACATAGGCGACCAGGCGCATGATACCCTGTTATATGCAGGCGAAGTACAGATAAGGTTGACAGATTGGTTCCTGTTCAAAGAAAAGCCGGTCTTACATTATCTGTCGCTCGGCAACACTTACGTGCACCTCTATCGTACTGCTGCGTCCAAAGACTGGAACTATGATTTCCTGGCGAACGCATTCGTCACCACGAAAAAAGATAAGGATACCAGTACCAACAACCCCATCCGGTTCGACCTGAAGAAAATAGAGCTGAGCAATGTACGGTTTCACTATGATGACAAATGGGGAGGAGAAGACCAGGATTATGACATAGGTACTTTGCAGATAAATGCGGATGGCATCGACTACAACAAAAAGATGCTGCAGGTAAATGACATCGTTGCCAAAAACTGCAATATCATAATTAAAGAATATGCTGCAGCTCGGCCTAAGTGGATGCGCCCCCCAACGGTTGACACTTTTGACACCACGCCCTTTAACCCCGAAAAATGGGCCGCCAATGTAAAAAGCGTTTCGGTGGAAGGCTGCGAATTTCACCTGGTAATGAACGATAAGAAGCCGGTGCCCGGAGAATTCGACTATAACCACATTGACGCAACCAAGGTCAAAGCCTACGTTACCAACGGCACGATAAGGGGCGACACTATACGCGGCACGGTAGAACACTTTGAAGTAAAAGAGCGGTGCGGTGTCGCTATACGCAACATGCGCAGCAAGGTCACAGTATCGCCCATAGCCTCTATCTGCGACAACCTCTTCCTGGAGACCAACTACAGCACGCTGCATGACAAATATGCGATGCATTACAAGCACTTCCCGGATTTTATTAATTACATCGACAGCGTAACAATGAGTGGCAATCTGAACAACTCTATTGTGGACATCAGGGACATCGCCTACTTCGCCCCGGAGTTGAAAGCATTCCCACCTATAGTACTCCATGTATCGGGCGACGGCGGGGGCACCGTTTCCAACCTTCATGCGCAGCACATCAATGTCAGCGATGGCAATACAGTTGTAAAAGGCACCCTCACCATGAAGGGCCTGCCGGATATTTACAAAACCTACATCACTTATTCTGATGGGGAACTGTTTACCACCAATGCAGGTATCATCAGGTATGCACCCGCCCTGAAGACGAATCCCAACATCAACATGAGCAGTATTGTTTACGCTTATTTCAAAGGTCGGTATGAGGGCTATGTGCAGAACTTTGCGGTCAATGGTGTGATCACCACAAACCTTGGCTCGATAGGCGCCAATATCAAAATGAACATACCGGGTTTCGTTGGCAGCAATGCGGTATACTCCGGGCATATCAGTTCAGACCAGGTGCAATTGGGCACTTTTTTCAAACAACCGCTGCTGGGCAGCATAACGTTTAATGAAGATATATCAGGCGCATCCTTCAACCCGGAAAAGGTGCAAATGAACATTGACGGCACCATCAAAGAATTTATTATCAATAACTACGCCTATCACAACATCATTACGCACGGCACGCTGGCAAAGAAGCAATTCAACGGCACACTGATGGTCGACGACCCCAACCTGGCCCTTGAGTTCGACGGCGGCATCAACTACGGCAATAAGAACGTAAACATCAATGCCACAGCGCACATGCTGGGCTGCAACTTCAAGGCGCTGAACATACTGAAAGACTCCGTGACCGGGTCAGCCGATTTCGACCTTAACTGCACCGGCAGCAATATTGATAACTTCTCAGGCTACGCGAAGCTGAACAACATAAATATGAAACGGAACAGCCGCAAACTGGCTATCGATTCTGTTTTCTTAAATGCTACCGGGGAGAACGATCATAAATCCCTCACCATACAAAGTGATGACCTGGTAGCGAGTATCACCGGCAATTATCAGCTTAGTAATCTACCCGCATCCGTGCAGTATTACCTATCGCGTTACATACCTAACTACATCAGCACACCTGCAAAGTTCGCACCGGAACAGAATTTTAAGTTTACAGTCACCACCCGGAACATAGACAGCATACTGGCGGTAACCACCCCATTCATCAGGGGGTTTGATTCATCTACAGTCAGCGGTTCTTTAAACACCTCGGCACAGAAAGTAACGCTGATGGCCAGCATACCTAACGGCAGCATCGGCAAGTTTCACATGAACAATGTGGCGGTCAACGGGCAAGGCAACCTGGACGCTATAAGCCTCAGCACCACCATAGACAATGTGGTGATAGGAGATAGCTCACTGAGCGGCTCTTTAAGCCTTACTGCGGCACTTGCCAACGACTCGGTATCCTTTACCATAGCCACCACCACCCCCGACCCAAGCAGCTCCATAGCCCTGAACGGACAGATCATTGCCCGGAAAGACTCCTTATTCCTGAACATATTGCCGTCACAGTTTTTCCTCAACCAGGTGAAATGGGACATTGCTGGCGGCAGCAAAATAGTATACAGCGACAAATACCTCTCTGTAGCGGGGCTGTCGCTCACATCTGGCCTGCAAAAAATCTCCGCGTCCACTGAATTGCAGAACCAGGACAAAACACTGATCATAAGCACGGAGAACCTCGATCTCGGGCAATTCGGGTCATGGGCAGGGTTTGCCGCCTACCAGCCCGATGGGCGTGTGAACGGCACGATACAGATCAATAAATTATTCCAGGACCTGTACGTAAGTGCCAACCTCAAAGCCACCGGCGTACTACTGGGCACTGATACCCTGGGCACTGTTAACTTCATCGGCGACTATGATGGGGCAAAAAAGCTATACAGTCTCGACCCCCAGACCGGCATTTACAGAGACAATGCGTCCCTCACTGCTTCCGGTAATATCTCTTTCGACAGCGCCACCAACCAGAAACTGGATGGTGCTATCCAGTTCAACAACGCCCCTGTTGCCTGGTCGTCTACCTTCCTCATGGGTATTATGAGCCGTTTGTCCGGCACACTGAATGGCAGCATTAATTTTGGCGGATCGGCTTATGCACCGGTAATCAAGGGCGAGGTAGCCTTGCACAACGCAGGTTTCCGCGTAGACTACCTGGGCTGCAACTACACCATACCTACCGCCGACATACATGTAGATAACCGCACCATCAGCTATGGCAGTGTTACTGTTCTAGACAACTATAAGAATCCCGCAACACTCACCGGCCATTTCTCGCACAATATGTTCCGCGACATGAGAATGCACTTATCGGTTAAGTCAAAGAAATTTGAAGTAATAAACCTTACCAATAACGACAATAACCTTTTCTACGGCAATATTATCGCCAGTATGGACTCATTCACTATCAAAGGCCCGTTCAATTACGTCCGGCTGAATATTTATAATGCCGCACCTGCAGCAAAGTCACGCATCTATATACCCCTTATCACCGGCGGCGATGTAGGCACTTACAACTATGTTTCTTTTAAGAAATACGGCAAAGACCAGGAGAAGGTAACAAGAAAGACCCCGTTCAAAATAGACGTGAATATTGACGCCAACCTGAATACGCTGGCAGAAATGCACATCGTCCTCGACCCGTCTACCGGCGATGAGATCATGGCCCGTGGCGATGGACGCATACAGTTGGACATACCATGGGATAACGATATACACACTACCGGCCTGTACAATATCGACAACGGGGCTTATACCCTTACGTTCAAGTCGCTGTTCATTCACCGTATATTCAAGCTCAATTCGGGCGTCATTAGTTTCAACGGGCCGTTTTCAGAGACCAGCCTCAATGTGGACGCGGTTTATACTGCCAAAGCAAAGCTGGCCGACCTGCTCAATGAAACGGACCTGAGAAGCTTATCTGATAACGAAGTAAAAGATGCCCAGACGCCCCAGTGGGTAAATGTATCGCTGAATATGAGTGGCCAGTTAAAAAGCCCCAAGCTCACATTCGACCTCGACCTCGAAGACAAACACTCCCAAAGCACATTTGCTTACCACAAATTAATGCTCATCAATGCAGACGATCGCCAGAAAACGGAAGAGGTCTTTTCACTGCTGCTCATCAGCAGTTTTATCCCGCCTGAAGGCATTGGATCGGGCACAGTGGCTACCGGCACTTTAAATAATATCAGCCAGGTAATATCCAGCTCTGCCTCTACAGGCCTAACCAATATCGCCAGCAAAATAACCGGCGACAAACAATTAAATATTGACGTAAAGTACACCAACTATAACTATAACGACCAGGCATTGGGCGGCATAAACAGGAACCAGGTGAAAGTAGCCGCCAGCAAAAACTACTTCAATGATAAGCTGGAACTGGAAGTGGGGGGCACCTCTGACTGGGGACGGCCCACCAGTGCAGCAAGTACATCTACTATCAACATCACAGGCGACTTCCGGCTCCAATACCGGCTTAGCTACGCCAGCGGCCTGAGGCTCGACTGTTTCCGTACCAGCGATTATGATGTGACCATCGATCGTGATATTATCCGCAGCGGGGTGGGTATAAGCTGGCGCAAATCATTTGATAACTTCAGTGACTTTTTCAGAAGCAACCAGTACATGGCCCGCAAGAAACAACAGGAAGAGAACAAAACACCGGACCCTGCTGATACCACTGCCAAACAAGCAGCATCAGGCACGGAATAACACTTACCTGCTCACGATCCTGAACGACAATCCATCACCCACCAATACAAACTTGATACCCGGCGGCAATACCCGCAAATATTCGTTCAGCTTTGTCAGACTACTGATACCATACACAGGAAGATTACCAGATACGGTATAGGCAGGAAAAGTCTTTAGTACCCAGTCTCCCGGCACAGTAGTATTATAAGGAAGGTTCCGCGTGTTATCGTATGGCCACGCCACCGCAGGTGTGATCACTATAGGCAGCTTATCTAACTCCGCTACCTTCAGCGCATTTTCCGTCGATTTGAATATCTCCATCTTCCGGGTGTATTCAGGCCCGGTAATACTGGCGTAGAACGTGGTATAAATGTTACCGATAACACCTATGTACAACATCACCGACAACCCGCCGGCAAACTTTGCAGCCCGTGGATAGCTCCTTAAATTGTCTAAGAAAAAGATCATCAGTATAGACACTGCCGGTATGGCAAATGCATTCAACCTCGGCTCTCCCAGCGGCAGTTTCCCTGCCACAAACAGCACTATGGACAGTATCAGCAGCAATGAACTGTACAATACCATTACCTCTTTCCCGCCCAGTTCATTCTTTACCAGGCTTTTCACACAGCTATATACACCAAACAGGAATGAGCTGATACCAAGTATGCCAAACAGGTACCAGAACAGCATACCCGCGCCTATCTCCGCAAACAGATTATAACAGTTCATAAAAAATGAAGACCAGCTAAACCCGCCGTCCATCATCAGGTGTCCCCAGAACTTATGCATCCCCTGGTCTGCCATTAACTGTTTCACATCTATAAAATAGAACGTCACAATGCCGCATGCGCTTAAAAATAACGGGAACCACTGGCGCATAAGCATACCGGCAGACAGCGTATGTTTTCTCAGGTCAACAACACCCTGCAGCAATAAAACCACAAACACCGGCGCTATCACCACGGGGTATGTATAACTAAAAAACGGCGCTGCCAGGAAGCTGGCACACAGCAATACATACCTGCCACGGCGCAGCCGTTCCTTATCTTTTAGCTGCAGCAATTCTATGCATTGCCACAATGCCACCAGGCTCATCAGCAGGTCCATGGTGTACTGTTTTATCTGCACATAGTAGTCCGTAAATGTACATGCCGATACCAATATCATTACAAAAAGGAATCTATTGCTGTTGTCCTTTCCATACATCTTGTTCATTAAGCGGTAGCAGAAGAATATGGTAAACGTGCCCACGACATACGATGGCAGCCGCAGTGCGTAATAACTATAATCAAATGTGGAAGTAAACGCCTTCACAATCTCCAGATACACCCTTGGGAATTGCTGTAGAAAATCCAGCGGGCCCCAAAGCATAGCGGCGCTTTTATATTTTAGATTGTAGATAACCCGCCATTCGTCTATCCAGAAAGGGCGTATCTGCGCCACCACCATGACAAGCCCCCAGCACACCATAAAAGACAAAGTGGCTATAGTAGCAACGCGTATGATCTTTTCCGGATTCCTGATACAAATAGGTTATAGTGGTTGTAAAAAAAGGCCTGATCAATAGCCCCTGCCCTCTTGCTTTTCCATATAATTCATAAATGCCCTGTTCGCTACCCTGTTGCCGCCTGGCGTAGGATAATCGCCCGTAAAGTACCAGTCGCCCTGGTTATGTGGGCACGCCTGGTGCAGCCCTTCTATCGACTGATAGATCACATTTACTTCCGCAGTCACTTCTTCATGCCGCAGCATGGCTGCTATCTTATCGCTTATCTGCTCTGCTGTAAACGACTCGTATACTCCTTTCACAAAATTCTTTTCATGCAGCCTGCCTTGTTCTTCAGCTTCCTTGCATTGCTTATATATGTCTTGCAACTTATGCGCCTCTCCGTTGTCTGCCAGCAGGCCTACTGCTGCCTGGAACGCAATAAAATCTCCCATCCTGCTCATGTCTATTCCATAGCAGTCGGGGTACCTTATCTGCGGCGCAGACGACACCACTATTATTCGTTTCGGGCCCAGGCGGTTCAGCATCTTTATAATGCTTTCTTTCAGCGTAGTGCCGCGTACTATCGAGTCGTCTATCACTACCAGCGTATCCACGTCGCGCTGCACAGTGCCGTAGGTAATGTCATATACGTGCTGCACCATTTCATTCCTCGATGCATCTTCCGTGATGAAGGTGCGCATCTTCACGTCCTTTATGGCTATCTTTTCTATCCTCACCCTGCGGCTGATGAGTTCTCTCATCTCTTCCTCCGTCATAGTATCACGGCGGGAAAGAATGCGTTTCAGCTTTATCTCTTTCAGATAATCCTCCAGCCCTTTTATCAATCCGTAGAACGCTATCTCTGCCGTATTGGGAATAAAAGATACTATCGTATTCTTAAGGTCGTTATCCAGTGCCTTCAATACAGTGCCCGCAAGATTACGTCCCAGTTCCATACGCTCCCTGTATATATCCGGGTCGCTGCCGCGGCTGAAATATATCCGCTCAAAGCTGCAAGCCTTATGTTCTTTTGCAGGCAGTATTTCTACATTCTTAAATTCTCCGGCGCTGGTCACTATTATAGCATGCCCCGGCTCCAGCTTATGCACGTCCTGCTGTGTCACATTGAAGGCCGTCATTATTGCCGCTCTTTCAGATGCCGCCACCACTATCTCGTCACTCTCATAATAATAGCATGGGCGTATGCCATTGGCATCCCGCATCACGAAGCTATCGCCATTGCCTATCAGCCCGCTGAATACGAAGCCACCGTCAAAGTGTGTGGTAGCCTGCTTCAGTATACCCTCTATGTTCAGTTGTGCGGGATTGGTATCATCGGCCAGGCACAGGTAGTAATGTATGGTCTCTATCATTGCGCCCAGGTCACTTTCGCGCATGGTGCCACTCGGGTGCTGGTCCAGCATCGAGAACAGCTCATCTGTATTTACTAAATTAAAATTACCCGCCATTATAAGGTTGCGGGTAGGATTGATGTGTGGTTTCAGGAATGGGTGGCAAAACTCCACATTGTTTTTCCCCTGTGTGCCGTAGCGCAGATGCCCCAGCATCACTTCGCCTACAAAGCGCATATAGCCCTTCATCAGTCCGGAGTGTTGCAGTATCTCCGGGTACATTTTTTCCAGCTCACTCACTTCCTGGTTTATGTTCTGGAATATCTGCGCTATCGCCTGCCCGCCGCTCACCCGCAACCGGTGCGTGAACTGGTGTCCCGGCTCTACGTTTAGCTTCACGGTGGCTATACCTGCGCCGTCTTGTCCACGGTTGTGCTGCTTTTCCATCAGCAGGTATAATTTGTTTAGCCCGTAAAAAGCGGTACCGTACTTGCGGTGATAATAAGAGAGAGGTTTTAGGAGGCGGATATATGCCAACCCACATTCGTGCTTTATTCCGTCAGACATGAGGCCGCAAAGTTACTATGTTATTTCGGAATTTATGATGCGCAATAGCCATGCCTTATCTCCCTATAGGTAACTACGCCTGCCATAGCTCAGCGCGAGAGTATTTTATCTATCTGGCTCTTTTCCTTGTTATTGGAAGACTCTACATTAAATATAGTAGTAATTAATAGAGCTAACCCTATCAGCATCAGGCACAAAGACGAAAACCGATGCATATAAATGATCCTCCTTGGCGTCAGCAGGCCCTTGATCCGCTCGGCAAGAAATACTTTGAGAAAATCGATACCTAATATAATAGACAGGCAAGTACCGAAAAGCACAAACCTGTAGTTGCCCGATGAGGCCCCAGTGAGTGTCACTGCGCCCAGCCACGTGATGAAAACGCCCGGATTCAGTGTGTTTACCAGGAATCCGCTCAACCATATTTTAAAATAATGCCCTCCGGCAAGCGCCGGTTGCAGCGAAGAGGGCCGTTTAGGCTTTTGCCGTTTCAGCAGGCCCATCACCCCTATGGCCATCAGCGCTACAGCTCCACCGAAAGCAATGTGCCGTTCGTATGGTTTCAGGTATTCCAGCCATTGTGCGGCCACATTTGCCAGCGTCACATAGATAATGTCGCTCACAGACACGCCCAGGACAAATGCCAATCCTGATTTATAACTAAAATTTAAACTATATTTAATGACAGCAAACAGTGTCGGCCCCACCGAGATCGCCATAAACAGCCCCACCAATATCCCTTTTACTACTGCGTCGTTCATATGCTCACTAAGGGAGGCAAGATAATAAGTAAATCTGAACGGTAAATTAACAACATATTATAAATGTGTTCCGCCACTAAGCGGGTATAATCTTACCGACAATCAATGTATCAGCCTATATTTGCTTCCCAAACTTTTTAACTACTAAAACCAGACCACTTATATGCAATTACCCGGCCAGACAAATTTCTACAAAGGCAAAGTACGCGACGTATACACTATTGCCGATAAGTACATGGTGATGATCGTGAGCGATCGTATCTCTGCTTTCGATGTGGTGCTGCCACGCCCCATCCCTTACAAAGGACAGGTACTGAACCAAATCGCGGCACAATTTCTCGACGCTACCAAGGATATTGTTCCTAACTGGATGCTCAGCGTGCCATTGGCCAATGCTACTATTGGCTACAAATGCGACACCTACCCGGTAGAGATGGTGGTACGTGGTAACCTCACCGGCCATGCATGGCGCACCTACAAGAGCGGCAAGCGTGAACTGTGCGGCATCACAATGCCTGATGGCATGAAAGAAAACGACTTCTTCGAAAAACCCATCATCACGCCTACCACAAAGGCACATGAAGGCCATGACGAAGATATCTCCCGCGACGAGATCATCAGCAGCGGCCTGGTAAGCAAAGAAGAATACGAGCAACTGGAAAAATACACACTCGCTTTATTCGAGCGCGGCCGCGAAATAGCTAAAGGCCGCGGACTGATACTGGTAGATACCAAGTATGAATTTGGCAGGATAGGCGATACCATCTACCTGATCGACGAGATACACACACCCGATTCTTCCCGTTATTTCTATATGGAAGGCTATGAAGACCGTCAGAAAAACGGCGAGCAACAACGCCAGTTGTCCAAAGAGTTCGTGCGCGAATGGCTGATGGAAAATGGCTTCCAGGGCAAGGACGGCCAGCAGGTGCCAACTATGACCGACGAGGTAATAGGCAGCATATCTGAACGCTACATAGAGCTGTATGAAGTGGTGACCGGCAAGACCTTTGTGAAGCATGATGAGAACCACGAAGAAGATATGAACAAACTGGTAGAGGCGATAGGAAAACTGAAATAATAATACCGGCTATGTCTACATCCCGTGTAATACACGCACCAACAGGCACACAGCTTACCTGCAAAAACTGGGTAACCGAAGCTGCGTACAGAATGATACAGAACAACCTGGACCCCGACGTGGCTGAGCGCCCGGAGGACCTGGTGGTGTATGGCGGCAACGGTAAAGCCGCGCGTAACTGGGAGAGTTTTGATAAGATACTGGAATGTCTCAAAAACCTCAACGAGGACGAAACGCTGATGGTCCAATCCGGCAAGCCGGTAGGTGTACTGCGTTCACACAAGCATGCACCGCGCGTACTCATCGCCAATTCCAATCTCGTAGGCAAGTGGGCCACGTGGGAGCACTTCCGCGAACTGGAAGCCAAAGGATTGATGATGTACGGGCAGATGACCGCCGGCAGTTGGATATACATAGGCTCCCAGGGCATTGTGCAGGGCACTTACGAAACCTATCTTTCGCTGGCCACTAAACATTATGACGGATCTCTGAAAGGCAAGCTGAATGTAACCGCCGGACTGGGTGGCATGGGTGGCGCACAGCCATTGGCCATCACTATGAACGAAGGGGTTTGCCTGGCTGCGGAAATGGAAGAATGGCGGATAAAGAAACGTATAGAAACACGCTACCTCGATAAATGGACTGCGGATATTGACGAAAGCATAGACTGGGCGCTGGACGCCAAAGCAAAAGGCGAACGCATATCCATTGGTGTCTGCTGCAATGTGGTGGACTTATTGCAACGCCTCATAGACCGTAACATAACACCGGACACACTTACCGACCAGACATCAGCACACGACGAGCTGATCGGGTACTTCCCGGAAGGGTTGAGTGTAGCAGATGCAAACGCATTACGCAGCAGCAATCCTGAAGAATACGTAAAACGCTCTCTTGACACTATGGCAAGACACGTAAATCAAATGCTGGAGCTGCAGAAACGCGGTGCTATTACTTTTGATTACGGCAACAACCTGCGCGGACAGGCACACGATAAGCGGGACGTGAAAAATGCTTTCGATTTTCCCGGCTTTGTTCCTGCATATATAAGGCCATTATTTTGCGAGGGCAAAGGTCCTTTCCGCTGGGTAGCGCTCAGTGGCGACCCGGAAGACATTTATACTACCGACAAGGCATTGATGGAATTGTTTCCTGACAATAAAGGACTGCACCGCTGGCTGCACATGGCCCGTGAGCGCATAGCGTTCCAGGGCTTGCCTGCGCGGATCTGCTGGCTGGGCATGGGCGAACGCGAAAAAGCAGGGCTGCTCTTCAACGAGCTCGTAAGAACAGGCAAAGTGAAAGCACCCATAGTTATTGGCCGCGACCACCTCGACACAGGCTCTGTAGCCTCTCCTAATCGCGAGACCGAGGCAATGAAGGATGGCAGCGATGCGGTTGCCGACTGGCCCATACTCAATGCACTTATCAATACTGCCGGCGGCGCCAGTTGGGTATCATTCCATCATGGCGGCGGTGTGGGCATGGGTTATTCATTGCACGCAGGTATGGTCATCGTAGCCGATGGTACGGCTGACGCAGAAGAAAGATTAAAGAGAGTACTCTTTAACGATCCCGCAATGGGCGTTATCCGGCATGCTGATGCAGGATATGAAGAGGCACAACAGACAGCAGAAAAATTCGGGCTGAATATTTAAGTTCACAATAATTGCCGCACAGCGGTTTACTATGTATCGTATCGGGCAGGGAATAGATTTTCATAAACTGGTAGAGGGCCGCGAGTTCTGGCTTGGCGGCATTCACATTCCTCATAGCAAGGGCGCGCTCGGCCATTCCGATGCCGATGTGCTGTTGCATGCCATCTGCGATGCCCTGCTCGGCGCACTGGGTCTTGGCGACATAGGCCAGCACTTCCCCGACACCGATGCCGCTTACAAAGGCATTGACAGCAAAGTATTATTGCAGCGCTCCTATCAGCTGGTGTGCGAAAAAGGCTATACCCTGGTGAATATAGACAGCACCGTGCTGCTCCAGGCGCCAAAGATCAGGAAGTACGTAGATGATATGCGCAAAACCATTGCAGACATTCTGAACGTTGCTGTTGACGATGTGTCCATAAAAGCCACTACCACTGAGCAACTGAGTTTCATAGGCAGAGAGGAAGGCATCGTAGCCACTGCCAACGTTTTACTACAGAAAGCAGGCTAAAGAAAATACAGCTTCTTATTTGTGTTGAATATGCGTGGTACACCTGGTTGTATCCAGCCCGGAGACTATAGTATCATTAATAGATAGCTCATACTGGGTATTGCCCGTCATAGGGTCCAGGCCATAAGTACCGCTGCCCCATATTTTACGGCTGCCCACTACCTGGTAGGGCACCTTTACCACATCAGAGATCACCGCCTTCACTACAAAGCCGCTACCCAAGGCGTTTATATTCGTGATGTCTATGGTGTAGCCCGTATCTATTGCGGTAGACACTAATGAAGTGTATTTATAAATAGCCGGTGAGCAGAAGTCGTAGGAGCTGTCATAAGTGCCTGCCAGCAGGGGTGCATAGTCAGGCGGCGGTACTATATGCAGTATCAGTTTATGCACCGCGGTGCCGGTAGCCTTACTGAAGATGCTGAATGTAAGTGTATCGGTTCCCAGCGATATATCTGCCGTCTTGAAGGTAAATACGCCGCCCATGATCAGGCCCACGGTCATGTTGCCCGGTATCACGGTCACATCGCCCGGCAACCCGGAAATAGTGCACCAGAGTTTATTATCGTTGATGTTGCCATTGGTAACATTAATGTCAAAAATAAAACTGTAGGAGTCATTGGCCTGCATCGTTATCACCGAATCATACACCGGCGTATATACGAAACTAAAACTCGGATCGGGTGGTATAGGCACCGACTTTTTCTTGCAGCAGCACAAGGACAACAGCAGTAAGTAAGCCAGGTATCTTATCTTCATAGAACGTTGCTACAGTTAGATTAAAATGGTTAAAAACCCCATTTGATGCTCTTTATACTCTTGCTAAGTTCGTTATTAATTCCAGAAAAGCCAAAACTCCCCATTTACGTCTGGATTCATTAATCAGCAGTTACTTGTATAGCTGTGGTATGGCCTCACTCATTCCTACCCTGTTTTATTTCCTCCACCACCGCCGGGTCCAGCAGTGTAGACGTATCCCCTATGTTCGACATTTCCCCCTCCGCTATTTTACGCAGTATCCGCCGCATTATCTTGCCGCTGCGGGTCTTAGGCAGCCCTTTTACAAACTGTATCTTATCGGGCCGGGCTATAGGTCCTATCACGCGGGTCACAGTTTGCAATATGTCTGCTTTCGTTCCGTCCCTGTCGCCGGGCATTTCATCCATGATCACATAGGCATAGATACCCTGCCCCTTCAGTTCGTGCGGATAGCCCACCACTGCGCTTTCCAGCACACCCGTATGCATATTTATGGCATTTTCCACCTCTGCTGTCCCTATCCTGTGCCCGCTTACATTCAGCACATCATCCACCCTGCCTGTTATCCGGTAAAACCCGTTCTCATCCCTGTGGCAGCCATCGCCGGTGAAATACATACCCTTATAAGCCGCAAAATAATTCAGGCGGCAGCGTTCGTGATCGCCATAGGTAGTACGTATGACAGATGGCCACGGGAACCGGATACATAGGTTACCGCTCACATCATTACCCTCTATTTCTTTCCCTTGCTCGTCCACCAGCACAGGCTGTACGCCCGGCAATGGCAGTGTCGCGTAGCTGGGCTTAGCCGGGGTTATGCCTGCCATATTCGATATCATAATACCACCGGTCTCTGTTTGCCACCAGGTATCCACTATCGGGCAGCGCCGCTTACCTATATGTTCATCATACCAGTGCCACGCTTCTTCATTGATCGGCTCCCCCACAGATCCCAGCACCTTCAGCGACTCCAGGCTTTTGCCCTCCAGTGGCTGTAGCCCATAGGCCATCAGGCTGCGTATAGCCGTGGGCGCCGTATACAATATATTCACTTTGTGCTTATCCACTATATCCCACAGCCTGCCCGCGTCCGGCCAGGTAGGCAGCCCCTCATACATCAGTGAGATTCCTCCCGCGCACAGCACGCCGTACAGAATATAACTATGCCCCGTTATCCAGCCTATATCAGCCGTGCAGAAATGCACGTCGCCCGCTGCATACTGGAATACATTTACAAAACTATAAGTGCTGTATACCATATACCCGCCACATGAGTGAACTACGCCCTTTGGCTTACCCGTAGAGCCTGATGTATAGAGTATGAACAGTGGATCCTCCGCGTCCATTTCTTCAGCAGGCAGCACCGGATTGCCCTGCGCCTCCACCTTGGCTATTTCATCTGCCCACCATACATCTCTTCCCTTTATCATACTCACCGGCACATGCGTGCGCTGGTATACGATCACTCTTTCAACAAAGGGGCAGTTTACCAGCGCGTCGTCTATAATAGCTTTGAGCGCAATATCTTTGCCGCCCCTGTATGCGCCATCGCAGGTAATGATAAATGCTGCCTGTGCATCCTGAAGCCTGTCTGAAATGCTTTGCGCGCTGAATCCGCCAAATATTACAGAGTGTATCGCCCCTATTCTTGCGCAGGCTAGCATAGCCACCGGTAGCTCCGGCACCATACCCATGTATATGCATACCCGGTCGCCCTTTTTCACGCCGTTGTTACGGAGTATGTTGGCAAACTGGTTTACTTTAAAATGAAGTTCCCCATAAGTGATCACCCGGTGCGCTTCTTCCTTGCCGTTAGGCTCCCAGATGATGGCCGGTTGGTCGGCCGCAGTTGCCAAATGTCGGTCTAAGCAGTTCTCTGTAATGTTCAGCTTGCCATTGATGAACCACTTTACATCAGGCTTTATAAAGTCCCATTTCAGCACCTTGTCCCACTTTTTCTGCCACACAAATTCTTCGGCTACCTCACTCCAGAATAGTTCAGGTTGCGCTATGCTCTTTTCATAAGCGCGCTGGTAGTCTTCGTATGATGTTATCTGGAACTGGAATTTCATAAACCGTATTTAATGATGTTACCCGCAACCCAAATTACAAATTATAGGCAGAAAAACTAAGCGCTCTTCAATGCAGGATCCACAGCCCTCGTAGCGCGCGTAGCCGGATACCACGATACCGCCAGCCCAACGGCAAGTATAGTGCACATCACCAGTACTATGTCAGCGGCTTCTATCTTCACCGGGTAGGCGTCCATCAGGAAACCGGAGCTGATCTTCACAAACCCGAAGTGTTGCTGCAGCATACACACACCTATGCCCAGTGCCAGGCCGCATACCCCGCCCACCACCGACCACAACATGCCCTCCAGCAAAAATATCTTCATTAATGTTCCGGCTGTGGCGCCCATCGCCCGCAGTATAGCTATGTCTTTTCGCTTCTCCAGCACCAGCATAGACAGCGCGCCTACCATATTAAAGGTGGCTATCAGCAGCACCAGCAGCAGTATGGCATATACTGCCCACTTTTCTCCGCTCATCACCATATACAGCGTCTTGTTCTGTTCATACCGGGTGGCTACCACCCATCCCTTCCCCAGCATTTGTTGTATAGTTGCCTTTACCTTTTCAGTACTGCCCGGCTCTGTGCTGATCTGTATCGACGAATACTGTCCCTTCGCATGAAACAGTTCCTGTGTTAGCGATAAGGGCGCCAGGATGTATTTGTCATCAAACTCATCCTGTATCCTGAAAGTTCCTGCCGGATGCAGCCGCAGCGTTTGGTATGCAGATAGTGGGTCCGCTTCCGGGTTTACTGCCGTAGGGTTCGGGTACACCAGCTCTATATAACTGAATACATTCTCTATATCCGCACCCAGTTCATTAAATATCTGCCGCCCGCCTATTGCCGTATATGGGTGCCCGTCTGATACCGAATCATCTCCGGTTATCGAGTCGCGTATATTATTTACGTCAAAATAGCTTTTGTCAATTCCCTTTAGGGTCACCACCTTCTGCTGCCCGTTATTGTCGGCTATCACATTGTCTTCTATTACCGTGCTCACATGTTGCACACCGCTCACCTGCCGCACAGATGCAAGTGTAGCCGCGTCCATCCCGAAGAATTTCCCTCTCGCTACAGTAATACTCAGGTCAGGGTAGAAGGCTTTGTAATTATTCTTTACTATGGTCTCTATGCCGTTAAAAACAGAGAAGATAATGATCATGGCGGCGCTGCTCACCGCTATGGCCACCATACTTATCCGCGACAGTATAGGCACAGCATTTCCCTGGCGCTTGCCGCGCAGGTATCGGTATGCAAGTTGCCATATAAGTGTCTGGTCCAAATAGTTTTCAGATATGTTTTCCCAAGGAACGTTGACGAAATTACGCCTCTTCCCCCTCAGTCGCCGGGGGTCTTGCCTCCCGCTCCTCATTAATTTTCTTGAAAAGCTGGTCCATTTTGAACACATGGTCCAGCGTATCGTCCGTGTAAAACGTAAGCTCCGGTACCCTGCGTAGTTGATTCTTTATCCGTTGTCCCAGCAACTTACGCCATTCCCAACCACGTTCTTTGATTTTATGCAGCAGCGCCATCGGTTCTTTCACCTGGTAAAAGCTCAGGTATACCCTCCCTTCCAGCAGATCAGGCGTCACCATCACCTTCGATATCGATACCATTCCCCCGTCTACTATATTCATCCCCTCGCGCTGAAAAATGTCGCTCAGCTCTTCCATCACTAATTTCCCTACTTGTTTTTGCCGCTTATTCTCTTCCATATTCGTTATATTACCCCATAAAGGTAAGATTTTAATATCGCGCCCCAATATCATCCCCTCAACCATAGAACACCAGACTACACATTGATGAAAATTTTACTAAGTGTCGGAATATAATTTTTATGTGGTAATTTCGTTTTTTATATCCTCTTATGAAGAAATTATTATCTGCCCTTCTCTGCGGCTCCGCTATTGTATACATAAGCAGCACTGGTTGTAAAGAAATAGGCCCTGCGGTAAATCTCAGCCCGGCCGCGTCTGTAGGTATGGTCGATTCTGTGTCCACCCTGTCCTCAGCACAGATAGCTGCCCTCACTGCCGACCCACATAGTGTATTGGTGGAAGAATTTACCGGTCAGTCTTGCAGCAACTGCGCGCCAGCTCATACCTCGCTCGATAACCAAGTGGCCACAAACCCTTCACATATCAATGTCATCTGCCTGTTCCCTTATTCTATTCCGCAGGCCCTGCCGCCCACCGGTGCAGTGCATGATTTCCGCGACTCAGCTTCGCAAAACATAGCCAATTATGTATCAGGAAACGGCGTAGGAGCTTTACCGAGCGCCTATATCGACCGCGTACCTACATCCGGCAACGTTGAGGTCGACGGCAGCGGTCCGTGGTCTGGCCTTATCAACGGCCTTCTACCCGCCACAGATTCTGTCAACCTTGCCCTTCAGAGCAGCTACAACAGCACCACTGGCCTGGCTACTATCATAGCCACCGTTACCTATGCGTCCCCCGTCAGCACTAAGCAGAACCTTAGCGTGGTAGTGGTAGAAGACACCATGTACGACATACAGGAAGTACCGGTAACCACCACTGACCCAACTGGTTTCGAGAATACCTACCTCTATACCTGTGTCTTCCGCGATATGGTTTCTACTGCACCTTCCGGCGACCCTGTGCTTGATACCGTGGCCACCAAGGTTAAGGGCCGTGTATTGAAGCGCACCTATACTTACAAACTCAAAACAACCACACCGGCCATCAATCCTGCCCATTGCAGGGTCATCGCCTATATCAACAGCACCAACGGTGCAGACAAGCATATACTCCAGTCTGCACAAACCAAATTTACTCCATAAGGTTACCCAATAGAAAAACATCATTTGCCTTGCCTTAGGAACGTTGACGAAATAAGTTTGACAAGTTGGCGCAGTTATTTTTCTTTTTTACAAGGCGTAAAATCTGCGAATAGTGCGCTATTTAAAGACTTTTACAACGCAGTAAAAATGAGAAAGAACAAGTCAGGTTACCAAACTTATTTCGTCATCGTTCCTTAACACGCAAGGCATTTTTTTAAAAGCACGCATAATGAACTCATTGAAGACCTTTTCATTCATAGCCCTTGGTTTGGCCGTATCTGTTTTATCATCGGGCTGTAGCGGCAATGACGAACAAAAGAAAGAAGCCACCACTACGAGTACTGAGGCCCCTCCTGCAAAACCCGTCAACGCCCCCGCCTTCAATGCCGACAGTGCTTATCTCTATGTCGGTAAGCAGGTAGCATTCGGTCCGCGCACACCCGGTTCCGCGGCACAAACCCAATGCGCCGCATGGATGGAGGCTAAACTGAAACTGGCCTGCGACACTGTATACAGGCAGGCTACCCAGGTGAAAGGAGGCGATGGCAAGTCGCTGCCATGCATCAATCTAATAGGCGTTATCAACCCCGCCGCATCCAATCGCATCCTCCTGCTCACCCACTGGGACAGCCGCCCCTGGGCCGACCAGGATACCAAAGACAAAGACAAGCCCATACTCGCCGCTGATGATGGCGGTAGTGGTGTAGGTGTATTGATCGAGGTCGCCAATGTGCTGAAGGCACATAAACTGCCCGCCACACTGGGCGTAGACATACTCCTCACCGATGTTGAAGACTATGGCCGCTCAGAGTGGGGCGAAGACTCCTACTGCCTCGGCACGCAATACTGGGCGCACCACCCCCACGTGCCCGGCTATAAAGCCAGCTTCGGCATCCTGCTCGATATGGTAGGCGCCCGTGGTTCACAATTTCCTCTTGAGGCCACCTCTGCCCAGCTTGCCGGCGATATACAGCAAAAGGTATGGAAGGCCGCGTCTGATGCAGGCTACTCATCCTTCTTCCCTTACTACGCCTCTGTAGAGATAACCGATGATCATGTACCCGTCAACCGCATCACTGGCATCAAAACAATTGACATCATTAGCCTCACACAAGACCCCAACAACCCATTCCCGGCACACTGGCATACCCACAACGATGTGATGGCCATCATAGACACCAGCACCCTCAAAGCCGTAGGACAGACTTTATTGCAAACCATATACGCCACCGCACAGCCAAATATTTAAGTTTTGTTTCACGCAAACGTCAAATTCCCGTTCGGAAGTTTAAACTATATTTGCCCAAAATTTTACTACAGCTTTTGAAGTACCGCCACGCCATACTCATAGTGCTCATCATCATCATCGCCGACCAGGCTTTGAAAATTTTCATCAAGACCCATTTCTGCAATGGCGATGATGTTCGTATAATGGGCAATTGGTTCCGGCTGCACTTTATCGAGAACGAGGGCATGGCCTACGGCCTCAAGCTCAGCGAGTCGGTCATTGGCAAGCTCATACTTTCGTCTTTCAGGCTCATAGCGGTTGTTTTTGGCTTCTTCCTCCTAAAAAGGCTCGTGGTAAAAGGCTACAGCCGCGGCGCCATTATTTGCGGCTCGCTCATACTGGCGGGCGCACTCGGCAATCTCATAGACAGCCTGTTTTACGGGCTCATCTTCACAGACAGCCCTTACTCCTGCTTCTCCGGTAATTACGACAACCTCCGGAGCATGATGCAAAACCATAACCAAATTGCCGTAGCACACTTCACCAATTTCGGCGCCGGCTATGGCAAATTCTTACAGGGCAAGGTAGTCGACATGCTCTACTTCCCTATCCTCGAGACCACCATGCCGCACTGGGTACCCTTCCTGGGTGGCAAGAGCTTTATTTTTTTCGAGCCCGTATTCAATATCGCCGATGCTGCTATATCAGTGGGTGTGCTTACCCTCGTCTTTTTCCAGAAGCGGCTCATCTATTCACACAACACACCGCCTGCCTCGGCGGTATAGTTATCCGCCACTCAGCTAACTAACTCCCGGAAAATTGTATATTGCGGGTACTTAGGAATGTTAATTCGTTCCTTACCTCACATGTCAGAAGAAACAGGCACCATATCCATTACCGTTTGGCTCGCAGGCCGCAGCTACCGTATCCGCATTAAGCCCGAGGAAGAATCTGCTGTCCGCAAATCCGTAAAGCTGGCAGATCAGAAGGTCAACGAAATGCGCTCACACTATGCCGGTAAAGATGACCAGGATTTTATGGCCATGACCCTCCTCATGTTCGCCGCCGACAGCGCCATCGAATCCTTCAATAACCCTCTCCTGCAGGACGAATTGCACAAATTGTCCCAGAAGATAGATAAAGCCCTGAAAGACTAAGTCTTATATTGTCCTTAATATCGGCGTTTTTCTCCTTGCTCCTTATTATTTTTGACGTACTTTTCATGCCCCATGCTCCGGAATACGTTATTGATCCTCTGTTGCTTATGCTGTCTCACGGCTGTTGCCCAGTCCCATAAGGCTGGCCGCAACTACAATTCCGCTGAGCGCTACAAGGCTGCAAAGAAACCGGCCAAAGCATACAAAAAAATGGAGAAGTCCATTCGTAAGGCCCCCGGTTCCCCCGAGGCTTACAGCGAGCTCGGCGAATGGTATTTCGAGGCCCACCAGTTTGCAAAAGCTGCAGAGGTATTTAAGAACGCTTCATCCAAATGCCACAATGGCGGCACACGCTTCGCAAAGCCCTACGCACGCTCCCTCATCTATTCAGGCGCGCCCGACAAGGCCCTCAGCATCATCAACACCTATGCCACCATCCACGACAGCGCCGAGTGGAACCGCCTGTTGAAACAGGCAATGTTCGTAAAGCAATTCGGCAGCAAGCTCACATGCCCGCAACCCGTTGCCCTGAATGGCCGCGTCAATAGCCCCGTGCCTGAATTGTTCCCCTCTATGGCCGTCGACACACAGACACTCTACTTCACCCGCCGCGTCAACGACGAGAACGATGACTTTTATAGTGCCGAATTAGACACATGTGGCGATTGGTACAATGTCTATAATATGGGCTACCCGCCCAATACCCCCGACCAGGAATCGGCACAGTTCATCTCTGCCGATGGCCATTATCTCTTCCTCACCCGCTGCGATCTACGCAGTGACGACGGCTTCGCCCAGGGCGGATGCGATATGTACATGGCCTATCGTGTAGCCAACGACAGCGACTGGACCATCCCGCAGCCTTTCGGCTTCACCATCAACACCCCCGACTACGAGGGCCAGCCCACCCTCTCGCCCGACACCCGGGAGCTGTACTTCGTCAGCGACCGCAAGGGTGGCTATGGCGGTTACGATATTTATATTTCCCGGTTCGAGGACGGCCTCTGGCAGCCACCCGTCAACGCCGGGCCGTCTATCAATACCGCCGGCAACGAGACCGCACCATACATCAACCTCGATAACAAAACACTCTTCTTTACCAGCGATGGCTGGCCGGGCATGGGTGGCACAGATATTTTCATGAGCAAAAAACTCGCCGACGGCTCCTGGACCACCGCTCAGAACATGGGTTACCCCATCAATACACCCTATGACGAGAAGAGCGCCTGCGTCACACTCGATGGCAAAAAGATATACTTCGGTACCGACCGCAACGGTCCCGCCGGCAACTTCGACATCTTCGAGGCATACATGCCTATGAGTATGCAGCCCGATCGCGTCAGCTATATCGCCGGTTACGTCTACGACAGCGTGTCCAAGACCCGCATCACCTCCGCCGCCATCTACATCACCGATGCCCGCAAGGGCGATACGCTCTACCAGTTCCGCAGCAACCGCGGCGATGCCACCTTCCTCATCACCCTGCCGCTCTACAGCACCTACATCATACATACCGGCGCCATGGGCCACCTCCCGGTCGATGATACACTCGTCTTCGACAAGCAATACACCCAGCAGCCGCTCCTCCACAACATTGCCATGCTCCCCTCCAACTGGGAGGAGATCCGCGCCATACAGGATACCCTCATTGCCACCATACATTTCGATGCCAATGTCACCGAACTGTCTGAGCTCGACAAAGGCATACTCGGCAATGCCATAGCGCCATGGCTCCAGCACAAGAATTACACCGTTACCATCAATGCCTATACCGACAATACCGGCAACCCCATGCTCAATGAAGAATTGTCCACACGCCGCGCCGCCATCGTTTCCAAAACAGTCATAGACATGATGGGCATGGACCAGATCACCATCCTCTCCAAAGGCTGGGGCGAAGCCAACACCATCGCTTCCAACGATACCGAAGAGGGCCGCCGCACCAACCGCCGCGTAGAGATACGCATCCGGCGATAAATCTTCACAAAACACAGAAGTCGCTCTGGGAGCGGCTTCATGTTGTAATTTTTAGCATTTTCGAACCGAGCTTATCCAAAACGAATACCCGGCTCTTTTTTTACACAAAAGGGCCAGCCTTTTGGCCAGCCCCTTTGTCGTTGGTACTTTTCTAATGCCAGAATTGGCTTTTGTCGCTTCTGTGCAACCTGTATTTTCTGATAGCTCTGAAGTTCTGCAAAAGCATTGTGTTTTGTGGCGAAGACGGCTGATTTTGCGTCCAATTACCAATCGACTTATATGCCATAACCATATCATAATCCATTCCTACCTGACCGGCATTGAAGGCTACATTACCATAGTCATCCCTAAACCATTTCATCCAGTCCGGACTACCTGGAGTATACACTATACCTCTGAAATCCAGGTAGGGACTTGGCATCAGGAACGATTTAAATGTATCCTGTGCCGGGATATGACAGCTCATGCAGGAAGATAAGGCCAGTCTTGGATAAACTTGGTGCGTTGTGTAGTCAGTAACATTATTGGCTACCGCGCCATCATTTGGACCACTGAGCCTGCCGCCCCATCCCAGGGTTTCTGTACTGTATTTTGGGGCTGCGGGATTAATAACTGTTTCATACAGCTTTGGGTATGGCGGTTGTTGTGGGCTTTTTACATCCGGATCATTGCCCCACATCGCTCCCAATGGCACCATTTTATCCCAATAGCTGGTTCCGGTGGCATTCATATCGTATACAAATGTGGAATAGACCCAGCCCGTTTTAGGGGCTGTTTTACTGTCCTTAACAATGACGTCCATTTGAAAAAAGCTAACAGTGCGAACCTGGTACCCTGTTTTAGGGTTTCCGGTTGTTGCACCCGTATCATAAATGCTAAAGGTTTGCGCACCCTGCATTACCGGCCATTGCGGCGCATTAATGTTTGAAAAAGCAAGCTTTACAATAACACTGCCTTCTTTAAACTGGGCGGCATCATTTACAAGGTTAACTTTTTGCCCGGTTGTGCCCCATATCTGCCCCACGGTATATCCCGCTAAAGAATCATACAAAACCACGGCATACCCTGCCTCGGGCTCGTTCAGGGTAGTAAACATACCTGAATCATTTCCGTTCCCTAAGTAAGCGCCCAGGATGGCTTCTCTGTCTGCGCCCATCCATGGCTCCTGGAACCATCCGTATTTTGCAGCAGTCCATTCTTTATTGTTTGTGAAAAACGGCAATAAATTTGCGGCAATGTAGTTTTTTAGCGCATTCATATATGCTATGGTGTTTGCGCTGTCGATGGGCTGGCCGTTCAATGCCTGCTGCCACGGTGGATTAACAAGTGCTTGGGCTGTCGTCGGGTAGTTGTGACTGAGCACAAAAAGCGGACCGTCATACTGCGCTTTTGTGGGTACAGAATCGCGGTGGTCCTGGAACGGGCCACTCATTGTTGGGCCTGCTGTGTCCGATTTGGCTTCGCCCTCTTTGGACTGACCACCGCCACAGCTGGAAACTATAATGACCGTGGCTGATAAAATTGCGATGGTCGAAAAAAGGAATATTTTTTTCATGTTATGTGGGATTTTATTTTTTTAATGTAATTGTGTAAAATGTTTTGCGCGTTCGCCAGTCTGTGGCGCCCGCCAACTTCGCTCATCATTGCATTTCGTCGTTACGTTTTCAAGGTGAACGGCACGGGATTGATCGCAATAAAGAATTGCAATCAATCCTGGCCGATAGATGGCTCAACGCTGTTTTACCATATTTTTTCAATCCTTTTACTTTCATAAATAAGCTTCCTGCTATTGGAAATTATTCCGGAAAAATGTCCATTATCGGCGGAATGAGCGCCTATTGCATCTCATGAAGGCAAACCATACAGTCCCGGGTCTTTAAGTGGCAGAATAGTGTCGGGTGGTATTGGTGCGTCTCTTTGGTACACCATAATCCCGGCAGTTTGCCGTGCTATTTTTTCTCCGTCTATCTGCTCCACCAGGTGCAAAGCGCCATCTATGCCAGAGGTAATACCACCGGTAGTAATAAAGATGCCATCCGCAACAAACCTTTTGTTCTGGATAAAACTGATTTGCGGATACATTTTTTGAATACTGCCATCGGAGTTATCTGCCAGGTTCAGAAAATGCGTTGTAGCTTTTCTACCGTTCAGCAGGCCTGTTTTGGCAAGTGTGTAAATGCCTACGCACACAGACATTATATAGGTATGCTTCCTGGGATGCGCAAGAACTTTTTCTCCAAATTCTTTTACCCATTTCACTATTGCAGGGCTCGCCTCATTATCGTCAGTGATAAGGCCGGGTAGCACAATAATATCAGGCATCGGACAATCATAAATAGTATAGGTGGGACATATGGAGACCACATCTTTTTCAGTGATTCTCGGCATCCCTTTTTCCGCTACCGTATATATGTTATACCTATTATTATTCGACCTGTTGGCTTTTACAAAAACATCAATCGGGCCGTTCATGTCCACGAGCTCAACCTCATTGTAAAATATCACTGCTACATTTATCTGGGACATAAGAATTTTATTTAAGTACTGTTTGATTTAAATAATACTTGACAACATCAAATATTGCATCGTTACGCCTTTATCGGGATTGATTTCCAATATGGATAATTTAGCCCCGGGAAAGACCAACCTTAATGTAAACAGGTCACCCGATTACAGGTGCCTGTTTACATTATTATTTATTTTTTGTGCCGCATCTTTACGGCAGAGTCGGCGCTAAACCTACACTACCTGTAGCTTAAATGGATTTTTATGATGTATGCCCGTATCATGTGAAGCGATGGCAGTTTTCATCAATGTAGAATTTGCAGCTATTGTTCCTGATGCTGATGCACTGACAGATTTTGTAAAATTTGCCTGGTTTGCAACAGTAAATTTCGCAAATTCCGTAGCATTGCCCGAACGCCCCTGTATCTGCACATCATAAATAGCATGCTGCAGTTCACTCTCAGAAAAACGGTAAAGGCTGAATATGGCAGTAACCTCCAGGTTAATCATGCAATTCTTACAAGCTACTACTCGCCACCTGCTCAGCACAGCATGGCTGCCTAAGTAATATCTGTTTCCATTGATGGTTGCATACGCCAATACGACAAAAGACCCATTGATCTTTGCCCTGTTTATCCCGTCCACTATCAGCACTTTGTTGCTTTTATGCACTGGTGCCGGTTTCGCTTTTGCTACTGCTATGGCCTTTAACGTTTTTGCCATTCCGTCTGTATTATCAAGCGATAAGTTATCGTAGGTAAATCCAAGCTGTTTCTCTATGTTGAAAACATCTTTGGATTGATAGTTTCGCTCAACGCCGTTCTCAACTAATTTAAAAGGATAAAGCGGCGATTCCATTGTCAATTGTTCAGTTGGCTCATAACCTGTAGGGGGTTGGTTATTTATGTTATTCGTTCCGGGATATGGGCCTGCCGCTATAGTTGTAGCAGACAGTTGAGGTACGGATATGTCAATATTGTTTGTAGACTTATGCTTTACCTGCCACATCCAGAATATTCGGTCCACGTTGCAGTGATGAAAGAAAAATATAGGGTCAAGACCTGCGGTTTCATTTTCGCCCATATCGCCATTGGCGTCAGCCGCTGGTAAGAACGGATTAGGCGAATTTGGATCGGCATCCTGTGTCGGTGCGTTTATCCCGCCAACTGCCAGGTGAATTTCACCATGTGGATTTTCCAGTGCCTGTGTTAGTGGTTTTAGTTGCTTGGGATGTTCTTTATTCCAATTCGCTACGTCTTTGTTCCATTGGGTTACAGATGTGGAGTTAGAAAAAACGGTGTAGCACGGTGCATCCAGGCTCAGATGGTAACCTGCGTCTACGCCATCGGGTTCGCCAATTGGCGCTTGCGGATCTGAAGGGGTAGCTCCTGGCTGCATTTCAGAGCCACTGAGCCATCCCAGTACATTACCGTTAAGCAAAGAAGTGGTCAATGCATTATCTATAATATTTGTTCCGGCTATATAGTATGCGCTGTTGTTTACTTTTGATGCAGCGGCGGCTTCCGGCGTGCCTACAAGCCCGGATAGCGGATAACGCACAGTCTCATATCCCTGGGGCTTCGTGTACAGGTTCACTTCTCCCGAGTCTTGTAGTGCCAACGGTAGTGTGAATGATTTAAGTGGGTTTGGTATCGTAATGCCGTCTTTAAATGTGAAGTATTCATCAGTGAGGCAGGAGGGTATGCCCAGGTAAGTAAGATTGCCGTCCTTCCCGGTTATTTTATAGGTCTGATCCCAGTATGGCAGCATTACACTATCGCATCCGGGTACGCTTTGCAGTGCCTTCTCTAACTTGTGCAGGTAAACCCTGTGCCATGTCGGGAAGAGAATATTACCGTGATTACAATACCCGCCCCAATAGTTGGCCACATCGTAAGAACCTCTTCCGGCGAAAGGCTCGCCATGGTAGCCCCCAAGCGCGAAGAATGAATTCGGATCGCTGGCCGGCAATGACTTGATAAATTGCCATGCTACCATTAATTTTTCCAGGGGATCCTTGTCTTTGCCGCTCGTAAAGTCGTTCTGTATGTCTATAAGAGAACGGCGGACTTTCAGTGATGTCTGTGTCATGTTGTTTGATTTTGTTTTTTATTATTTTGATTACTAATTCATTTGTGGTGTTGCCATTTGTAAACGATTTCCCGAAAAAGTGTTGAGCAGTGAACCTGAAATAATTAAAGCCATCCCCAAAAAGAGCAGCCATTTATCACCTGGTATAAATGTTCTTGCAGCAAGTATGGTTAATGCCCCCACCAGGCTCATCAAAAACGGAAGGTAATAGGCAAGTCGCCGCGCCTTCTTATATAACATGAACAGGTGGATACCCAGGAATACCAACAGTACCGGAAGTAGCCAGCTCAGGTAGGCCATTTTCGCCAGCCCTAGGCAGCTAAACATACTCATATACACCGCCCAGCAAAGCGGGCATTTCGGAAAAAATGCGATCACTATGCTCAACAATACTGATGGCACAGACCGCACAGTTTTCTTTACTTTTATCAATGGCTTTATTTCTGATGCTGCCGGCTCGCTATGGCAGCAACATTTTGCAGTTTCCGCTGAGTTGTTCATATTGCATCATTTTAGAATTATTTTTTAGTGGTTTCTAATTCCTGGTAAACAGCAAAAAAAGAAGCAACCAATCCTGCTTGTTCTCCGCCGGGATGCGGAATCGCACGTGTAACGCTGCCTACCAGGGCAGGTATCTGCCGCACACCTTCCGGAATATGCGGCACAACATAACATAGGTAGTCGTAGATCCACGGTGCACCGCCTATTGTACCACTCCCGCGGAACCATAACGTAGCCGGATTGCCCTGCTGAACCGACCCTTTCAGATCAAGGTGCCAGCCATCGCCACCTATTGTCCCTGTCAGCTTACCATCGGCCGAGGTTATTATGTTCAGTGTCCCCTGTCCAAATTCAGGACAGTAAGTGTTATCACCTTGCGTTAAGTCGTGTGATAAATTCGGATCATTCTTAAAACTTCTGTAGGCCCAGCGGCCCGTACCCGGAACAGTTTGATTTGCATTCGACATATTTTCTATTTTATTGGTTTAAGAAATGATAATATTTTGTTGGCAGTCTATAAGATGCCTGGCCTGATGTAGCCGGCATGGTGCGTGAGAAACTCAACCGAATTGTAGGGCCCGCCCTTTTCAGTGGAAAGGAACAACGACCCATAATCTGCTACGAAAGCCACGAAAGCCTTACTCGCTACATGTTCATCAAACGCAGCCTTGTCTTTATAAATTTCGAAGAAAACCACCGTGTCGCCATAAGGCGTCGGCAGGCTGGCTTGGCTCATATTCGGTGTATGCACCAGGTAGGCCAGGGTGCCGGCCTGTGTCTCTTCTACAGTTGCTGCAAGTTGTTTAAGGGCATCAAGTACCTTGGTCTTGTTGCCGGGCAGTATGGTCCATATTGAAATGAGTGGATACATAATTTTGTTAAATTTTTGTTTAAATGTGAGCCCACAAAGTATCTACAATCCATACCATTTACCCCCGTATATTTACGGTATTTTATTATTTATTCTTATTCATTCGTTAATAACTTCGAAGCAAACATTATTTACATGCATCGTGTCGCCAGTTTATTAACAGACAATCTCTC
>Ga0206949_1099_pt1 | contig 33096 bp, 22 predicted proteins | sample Alteio_BWOrgHeat_40_FD_153240 | JGI IMG/M metagenome (GOLD analysis project Ga0206949, IMG submission 153240) | Enriched cells from forest soil in Barre Woods Harvard Forest LTER site, Petersham, Massachusetts, United States -... | ecosystem: Environmental > Terrestrial > Soil > Temperate forest >...
CTTCTCCATGCGAGAAGAATTGATGCGAGCTATTTCTGACCTTGGCTTTGAGACACCTACTCCTATTCAGCAAAAAGTAATACCTCAACTACTATCGGAGCCGATAGACATAATAGGGCTTGCACAGACCGGTACCGGAAAAACCGCCGCTTATGGCCTTCCGCTACTTCACCATGTCGACGTGGCTGTAAAGCACGTTCAATGCCTGGTGCTTAGTCCCACACGTGAACTCTGTATGCAGATACAAGAGGAGATGACAAAGTATGGCGTGCACATACGCGGGTTGCGGGTAACAGCTGTATACGGCGGTGTGCCCATAGGTGGCCAGATCAAGGACCTGAGGTATCATCCACAGGTAATAGTGGCTACTCCCGGTCGTCTTATAGACTTGCTGGAGCGTAAGGCAATATCGCTGGACGAGCTGCAGTTTGTAGTGCTCGATGAGGCCGATGAAATGCTGAACATGGGTTTCCGTGAGGATATCGATGTAATACTGAAGAATACACCATCACGTGAGCATACCTGGTTGTTCTCTGCTACCATGAGCAATGAAGTGCGCGGCATAGCCAAGCGCTTCATGAAAGACTGGAAAGAGTTTGCAGCAGGTGCGGCAAATGTGACCAACGAAAATATCGACCACCAATATTATGTGACCAACCATTCTAACCGTTTTGAAACCCTGCGCCGTTTGCTCGATTTTAATCCCGGTATCTATGGTGTCATATTCACCCGTACCAAACAGGACGCCCAGGAAGTATCTGAGAAGCTGATGAAGATGGGCTACCACGTGAGTCCGCTGCATGGCGACATGGACCAGAAGATGCGTAGCAAGGTGATGGAGCGGTTCAAGAGTAAAGCGTTGCAGTGCATAGTTGCTACCGATGTAGCTGCAAGGGGTATTGATGTGAACGACATTACGCACGTAATTAATTATGAGTTGCCCGATGATCCGGAAGTATACACCCACCGCAGCGGACGTACCGCGCGTGCCGGTAAGTCTGGTATATGTATGTCTATCGTATCTCCAAAGCAGATATCCAATGTCCGCCAGATAGAGCGTCTGGTAAAACAGAAATTTCACAAGAGCGATATACCTGATGGTGCTGAAGTGGTGCGCAAGCGTTTGTTCTTCTACTTAGAGCAGATAGCCAATGCAGAGCCCCAGGCCGACTTTGCCAAACTGTATCGTGAATCGATCCACGAGACATTTGCCGAAGTAGACAAGGACGAACTGATCCGTAAGCTGATCTGGCTGCAACTGAGAGATACCATAGATGCTTACCAGAACACTGACGACCTCAATGCTGGTTATGAAGGTAAAGACAAGGATAGGAGCAGGGGCAACAGGTATGTGCGCCTCTTCATCAACCTGGGTGAAAAAGATGGCCTTACGGCACAAAAGCTCACACAGTTTATTGTAGAAAATACAGACGTACAACCGAACCTTATAGACCGTATGACCGTGCGTGATATGAGCAGCTTCTTCAACGTTCCCGGAGATACATCTGAGTTCATCATGGAGCAGTTGTCACAGAAGAAATTCAAGGGACGTAAAGTGCGCCTTGAGGAAGCTGAGCAGCGTTCGTTTGGCGGTGGTGCCAGCAGCGGTGGCGGAGACCGCGCCAGCAGGCCAAGGCCACAGGGCCCACGGTTTTCCGGCGATGTAAAGTCGTATGGTAACAGGGAAAGCGCTGGTGGTTACAAAGGTAAAAGGAAGTAATTGTATCCTCTGAATGAGGGTGTACACTAACTATATAAAACTAAAATGCCCCTGGTTTCAGGGGCATTTTACACTATGTTAAGCAACCGGTATTAATTAAGCCGGTCGTGTTTGTTGTAAGTATCGTAGGTATTATACCACGCTGTTTCATGCCAGCCACCAGAGAATGGCATAATAATGAGCGACAGTATCAGGTTTGAGGTAGATACTACCTTGAACGGGCCATCAGTCACACCGGGATAAGTATTGGTAGTGTTAGGAATAGCTTTGTTCACGTCTATCAGTGTGATATCACCGAGTGTGTACATTGCCCTTAACTTGATGTCAAGCCCGGCGAATATAGACAACTCTATTTTGGCGTAAGGTGTGCAGCCAAAGCTATATTTAGAATCTACGCTGCTCGCGCTCGTACTCGTCATATCGAACTGCGGTATCAACCCCACACCCATAGACGTACCAAATGGCAGGCGTTTTGTTTTAATGGCGTGATTACCAGCCATCCAGTCAATACCTATTGGCAACCCTATGCTGATGGTGGTAGCGTCAAGAGAGGTAGTTGGTGTATTTACAGTGCCATCCGGCGCTTGTGTAGAGTTGAGGTAGGTCCAGCTATACATATTGCCCATTAAGTGGAAGGATACCGCCCAGCAACTGATATGGCCTGTAGCTTTAAATGGCAGTGAGAGGCCTATGTCGCCACCTATGCCCTGGGCTGCAGTGATGTTTCTTTTAGTAGTGGTATCGCCAAGAAAGGTATGTCCGCTATTATATACAGGGGTAACGCCGGCAAACTGGCCGAATGGCATTACATAATTAAAACCTAATTCATAACGCTGGCCATCCCCAAAATAAGTCAGAAGCGGGTCTACCTCGAATTTATATTGGGCTAACCCGGTAGCGGGTATTGCCAATATACCTATTGCAAGAGAAAGTAATGGCTTCTTAAAGAAATTCATATCGAGTACCTTTAGGCTTGTAAAAATATAAAAATACTCTTAAAAAGCACTATTTTATTCAAAACCAGCACTTTTAGTCGCACTATGGCCAATTCAGAACTTTACATAGGCGAAACCACGAATAAAGGCAGAGGGGTATTTACCCGCGATAAGCTGAATGCTGGGGTTATTGTAGAAAATGCCCCGGTCATTGTAATGAGCAATGACGACCGTAAGCTATTGGACCAGACCCTGCTGCACGATTATATATTTGAGTGGCAGCCCGATGGGGCCGAGATGTGCTGCATGGCGCTGGGCTGGGTGCCCTTGTTCAACCACTCTTATAGCGCCAACTGCGAGTACTTTATGGACTATGACGAACAGTCGATGTACATACAGACCGTAAGGGATATAACAGCGGGCGAAGAACTGACCATTAATTATAATGGCGACTGGAACAACGAGGATAAAGTTTGGTTTGACGCGAAATCCTGAACTACCTGTTTCATTCCAGCCGGTATACCGGGTAGCGGTTAGCGCTTAGTTCTGCATACTTTGAATGACGGTAAACGAAGTCGAGTTGTGCCGCGGCATTCTTTGCAAACTCAGGGTCTGTGTTTCTCTTTTCTTCCAGCATGGTTTTCAGGGCCGGATCTTTCTCCAGTATCGTTGCGGCCAGGTCTTCAAAAACATAATCGCTGAAATATTCCTTCTGCTGAAGTATGCCATCAAAGAAATTCCAGGCGAAGAAACCGTCGGGGGCAGTAGGTTCAAGTGTTTCAATAAGGTAACGCTTTGCCGGCTGATCCAGCCACACCACATAGTCACCTTCTGAGAAACGCAAGCTGATGGTAGACGGCGTTACCTGTACATTGCGGTGCAGATAGTGCTTCTCATAAGGGTGGGGTGGGGAGTCGTAATTGTCTATATGGTAAGCAGTAACGGACATTGTAGTGTCGGCATCCATACGAACTATATGCACGCCGCTGCTACGTAGAACAGTGATCACCGGCACCCATGTTTTAGGTATGATGTAGGCTTGTGGCGCTGAAATAGTTTTTGTTGGCACAAAGTGATCATAAAAAGGCACGTTACGGGTAAAGGGTTTACTGTGGTCGTAGTGCAGGCGTGGCAGGCCGGATACCTTACTGGTGATGTATTCAGCCTCATAGCCCTTGAACTGCACACTATCCCAACGGGTGGTATCTGCTCTCCAGTCGAGTGTGAATGTAGTCTGCTCCCTCAGCGCCTTGCGGTCCGTTGCACGTGCTGCTTTTATTTCGCTGGCATGGGCAGAGCCTACTTTTATAAAACTCTCCATAAGCGCATAAGTGGACATTACGCGGTCTTTAAAAGGCTTGAGCATGTGCGTCTCAGGCACGTAGGCGAAGGTGGAGAACAGGGAAGCATAACCGCTGGAGTAACGTGGAGATTCGAAAAATGCCGTCCAGCCGTGCTCGGGGGTGTTCTTAAAATCGTTGACGTAAGGCACCATGTCGTAACCCCTCTCCTTCATTTCCTGGTACAGCAAGGGTGTAAGGGTATGATACATATAGTCGCCACAGGCGCCGCCCAGCTTGTCGTGCTGCGACGCCAGCAGTGTCATGATATGCTGGTAGTCGGCGCCGTCGCTGACGTGGTTATCTATGAAGATGTCGGGGCTCATCTTAGCAAACAACTCTTCAAGGCATATTGTTTCCGCAGCGTCGCATTTTGTGAAGTCCCGGTTGAGGTCAAGGTTGCGGCTGTTACCCCGGAACCCGTAGCTTTCAGGCCCGTTCTGGTTTATCCGGCTGATGCTGTTCCTGTTTAGTGCGCCGCCTATATTGTACATGGGCACCACAGCCAGCACTACGTTATCCGGCACTTTTATTTTTCCGGCAACAGCATCCCGCAGCAGCATCATAGAGGCATCTACGCCATCAGGTTCGCCAGGATGAATATCATTATTGATCAGTATGATGATCCTGTTGTTTTTCTTCCAGTCGTCTTTAGCGAATTTCCCATCACTGGTATAAAGCACAGCCCTGAGTGGATAACCTATGTCAGTAATGCCGAGTTCTATCATGCTCACGTTGCGGCTCGATGACAGCAGCTTTTTATAGAAGTCCATTGCCTCGGTGTAGGTGGCCGTCTGTTGGCCTTTCGAACGCTCGAAAGGGGTGATAAGCGTGCTGTCAGCGGGTGCCGCATGCACAGCTGACACAGCAAATAAAGCGATCAGGAAAAACAGGAAATGGTTCTTCATATAATGCAAAGATAATCAGGAGCGGCACTACACAAAAAAAGGCCGGTGTTTCCACCGGCCCTTCGTCTATCCAATTAACTGCTTTACTGCTCTACAACAATATGAAACACATTGTTTGCAACATCAGAGTGAAGGCTGAGGATATACATGCCGTTTGCAAGCGTATTGCTCAGTTTTATGCGTTCGTTGATATTGCCGCTATGCGCCATTACTTTATTGGTGTATACTACCTGGCCAAGCATATTGGTGATTTCCAGTATTGCTTCTTCATCCATGTCTGTACCTAATGTACCTTTTACTACAAACTCACCCCTATTCGGGTTAGGTAATACGGTTACATCGGCTGCACCAGTATTAACCTGTTTCGTAGATAGGTTGGTGAGCAGAGCTTTAGTGTAACCTACAGCACCACCACCACCACATGCACCTAACCTCGTTACCACACAACTTGCGCTATCGCCATTGAATACATTGCGGTCAATATACAGGGATGAGGTAGCGCCATCAAGCGGGTTACCATCCAAGTACCACTGGTAAGCGTACGGAGTGTTCGGGTCATTGTTAATCTTCGCGAAGAAGGTATCTACCTGTCCTACGCCCACCACAGGGCCGATCTTGGATGAAACAGTCACCACCGGCATGATCAGCGAATCGACACGCATGATAACAGGAATACTGAAGAAAGTGTCGATAGTACGGCACTGGTAGTTGCTTATAAGCCTGAATGTGATGACATCGCCGTTATTAGCAGTGGTAGGAATGTATGTATAAGTAGTCCCCTTCCCAACAGGCACACTGTTGTTCAGCCAGGTATACACAGGAGCCATACCACCAATAGAAGGTGTAGCTGTAAAGGTTACCGGTATGCCATGGCAAACATAATTGCCAGGGTCTGTAACCACAGTAGCACCAGGTGTTTCGAATGGCAGCACGGTCATTCTTACAGAGCCCGATGCTCCGGGTGTAGTAGCGCAGGTAGCACTTCCGGTCATCGTTGCGGTTACAAGGTCATTATTTGCAGGCAGGTAGCTGAATGTGCTGCCATATGCTGTGGTCAATCCGCCAACGCTCCATGAGAATGTAGGGGTAAGGCCGCCATTAACCGGAGTAACGGTAAAGGTGGCTATAGCCCCCGTGCATATGTTGTTTGTTGCGGTTATAGTTACAGCCGGGGTTACTGTAGGGTCGACAGTTACAAAAACGCTATCCATCATATTGTTCGTGCACGATGTGGTGGTGCTGGCCGCTATCACTGAGTACAAGCCCGGGAGTGTCTGTGGCCCGAAGTTCAGCGCAATTCCCGTACCACCAAACGGTGTACCTACAGAAATACCGTTATTGTATAGCTGATAATTTACGTCTGTTTCAGTTCCGGCAAGTGATACGTTTACGCCTGTACTACCGAAACAATAGTGGCCACCGCCCATAACAGATTGTACAACCGGTAAAGAGTTAACATTAATGGTTCCGCTGCCGGCCATATTATCTGCGCATGAAGTGGTGATGTTTGCTGCAGTTACAGTGTAGGTCCCCTTAGCGCCAAATGCGCCGAAGTCCATCGCAACCCCTGTACCTGTGATTGGTGTGCCAATTGCGGTTGAGCCATTATATAGCTGGTAGCCAACACCTGATTCTGAACCGCTCAGGTTGATGTGTATACCTGCCGCTCCCGCACAGATAGTGCCACTACCAGTAACGGTATATACATTTGGTACGGGAGTTGCCGTAGCAGTAGCACTACCGGTCATTATTTTTGTACAGCCTGATCCCATATCTGTGGCAAGTACGGTATATATACCGCTGGTTTGGAAACCAAGATCAAGCGGCGCATTCATACCAGTTACACCTGAACCAATCGCCACACTGCCTTTGTACAACTGGTAACTGATGCCAGCGTCAGCATTCGAAAGTGTAATATCCGCACCTATACCGCCTGCGCAGTAGCTGCCGCCACCTTTTACTGTATCAACAGCGGGCAACGGATTAACGATCACTGCTACGCTATTAGACATATCAGCTATACATCCGGTGATCACATTGGTTGCCGCAACAGTGTAAGTGCCTGCAACTGTTTGCAAACCGTAGTTAAGCGATTTGCCGGCAACGCCAGGTAATGTGGCTATTGTTTTGGTGCCATTTGAAAGTGTATAGTTTATTCCCGCAGTAGAAGTATTTAAGCCTACCGGAACGCCTGTACTTCCGGCACAGATCGCTCCGCCGCCAGTTACTGTATTTGCTGTTGGCAATGGGTTAATAGTGATAACAACACTTCCTTTCATTGTATTTGTGCAACCGCTTACGGAATCCGTAGCCTGCACTGTGTATATACCCAGCGGGGTCAGTGATCCAAAGCTTATTGCAGAACCGGTAGTTCCTTTAGCTGTACCACCGCTTACCGGGTTAGGCCCATTATACAACTGGTAGCTGATTCTGTTATCTGAACCACTGAGCCCTACAGGTACACCTGTACCGCCAGAACAGTAGCTGCCGCCACCGGTAGTTGTGTAGGCCACCGGAACCGGATTCATCACTACTACTGCGCTGTCTGTCATATTGCTCGAGCAATGGGTGGTGTTATTGGTTCCTATAATTGTATACGTACCGGTAGTAGTAAACGCGCCATAATCAAGGGCCGCTGTATTGCCTGCTTTCGGCGTGCCCACAGTGGTCGTGTGTGCTTTATATAACTGGTAGCTTACGCCGATGTCAGAGAAACCAAGGCCAATATGAACACCTGTACTGCCTGCGCAGAAGTTGCCTCCGTTTGTTTCGGTAACTGCATAAGTAACAGGCAATGAATTAATAGTTATTGTTGGGTTGCCATTCATATTTGCAGTACATGTGGTGGTGGTATTGGTAGCTACCACTGAATAAGCTCCTGTAGCAGTATCCAAACCAAAATCAAGCGAAGTGCCTGTTCCTATCTTTGTGCCTACAATTGTACTTGAATTTATAAGGTCGTACCTGATACCCAATTGTGAGCCACTGAGTAAAAGATGAAGGCCTGCACCACCTGCACAATAAGCCCCTCCGCCAGATACGGTAAGGTTGTATACAGTGAGTGCCGGGTAAGTAGCTACAACAGCGTTGCCTGTGAGTGTATCTGCACAGCGTGTGGTATTGTCTGTTGCAACGATAATATATGTTCCGTTGCTTGTTACATATCCGAAGTCCAGGGCAATTCCTGTTGAACCATGTAACGGCAGACCCACGGGAACGGTACCTTCAAATAACTGGTAGTTGATTCCATTATCCGAATTACCGGTCTTGATGTGTACGCCTGAGGTACCGCTACAGAAACTGCTGCTGCCAATGACATTGAGCGGATAAGGAACAGGCAATGGTTCTTTATTCACGATAGCATTACCAGTCATAGTATCGCTGCAACCGCTTACTGAATTTACACCTACTACTATATAGGTATCGGCAGTATCTGTTCCGAAGTCGAGAGGCGAATTAGCGCCGGGCAATGTTTTTATGAATCCGGCGCTGCTCCACAACTGGTAGTCAATACTTGTATTTGCGTAATCGAGACCTACGCGTACACCCTGAGTGCCTGCGCAATAGTTGCCAGAGTTTGTTACGGTTACGTTATGCAGCCCGGGAAGCGGATTGATCCCCACAGTTACACTGCCGGTCATCCAGTTTGGGCAGAATGTGCCGGGAGCATTTGCGAGTACTGTATAGGTGCCAGTTACGCTTTGCGGGCCAAAATCAATTGGTGAGCCGGTTCCGACGGTTAGCGGGCCCGGAACACCATCAATGTACAATGTATATGCATATCCCGACTGGGAGCCACTAAGCACAAGGTCTGTACCTGCTGTGCCGGCGCAGAAATTACTGCTGCTGCCTGTGAAGCTTAGGTTATAAATTATTGGTAATGCATCTACTACAATATTAGGGCTGCCGGGCATGTTGTTTGCGCAACCGGTAGCAGTGTTTGTACCTACAACGGTATAGCTACCAGCAGCGGTTTGCGATCCGAAATCGAGTACACTATTTGTACCTCCGAATGGGGTGCCGTCTATGACGCTATTAATATACAGTTGATAGCTGACTGCCGATTCTGAATTCACAAGCTGAATGTCAATGCCTGTGCCTCCAGAGCAATAGTCGGCGACACCACCGGGTATCACGAGATTAAATGGAATAGGTAGTGGGTTGACCGAAACTGTTTGTGTGACATTACATCCGGTAGCCGGCAGTGCATAAGTGATCGTAGCAGTACCAGGCGTTACAGCAGAAACAAGCCCGGAACCCGACACTGTAGCCACAGTAGTCGTATTGCTCGACCAGGCACCGAATAGCGTAGCGTCATTAAGTGTGGTAGTGGCTCCGAAACATATACCTGTAGGCCCTGTTATTGTGGCAGGAACCGGATTCACAGTTACAGTTGTTGTGCTGGAGCATCCTGTTGTTGGTAAAGTATATGTCATTACCGGGTTGCCTGGTATTAAACCGGTAACCACACCGCCTCCGATGGGGCCGGGTGTAATAGATGCGAGGCCCGGGGAACTGCTTGCCCACGTGCCGCCTCCGCTTATAAACAAAGGACTGCTGCTGCCGACGCATACACTGGTATTGCCACTCACTGCTGCAGGAGCGGGGTTAACAGTTATAGTTGTAATGGTAAGACAACCGGTATGCAATGTATAAGATATAGTGGGCGTGCTGAATCCTGAAACGCCTGTCACTATACCTGTGCCGGAACCAATAGAAGCAAACGAACTGTTGCTGCTGCTCCATGTGCCACCGAAAGAAAAATCAGTTAAGTATATCGTAGCATTGCCACACACCGTGTTCGGTCCGCCTATTGGCTCCGGTAATGGATTAATGGTGTAGGGCAGAGTGGCGTAACATCCTGTTGGTAATGTATAGCTGATGGTTGTAGTGCCGGCTGTAAGCCCAGTTACATCTCCGGAATAGGAAACAATGGTAGCTATTAGCGGGTTGGAAGAACTCCAGGAACCGGTACCTGTTCCATCAACCAAAGTTACTATCGGATTGATCGGATTTGTAATGCATGAACCTAACGCTGGTGCTGTAATAGGTACAGGGAGTGTATTTACCGTAATAGCTGTGGTCAATAAACATCCTGTAGGCAGTGTGTAAGTAATTGTGGGTGACGAAGTACCTGATACACCACTTACAGATGCTGTGGTTGACGTCACTTTGTTGACTGTGGCCTGGGTGGTATTGCTGCTGCTCCATGTGCCGCCTGTTGAGGTTTCTCCCAGGGTGATCGAGGAGGTCTGGCATACAGAGGTCGGCCCGGTGAATGCTGCCGGCAATGGATGTACTGTGAAAGGAGTAGTAATTACACAACTATTGGGCTGTGTATATATGATATTGGGAAAGCCAGCCGAAACACCAGTAGCTACTCCGGTAGAAGGATCGATTGTTGCCAAAGCAGTATTGCTGGTCGTCCATGTGCCGCCCGTATATGATTCTGCAAGCGGTGTGGTCAGGCCAACGCACGCTACAGCAGTTCCGGTGATAACATCTGTACCAAGCACCGTAACGTTTTGCGTCACATAGCAACTTGTGCCTATCTGGTAGGTAAGGGTAGTTGCGCCGGGATTAATGCCAGTTGCTATACCTGAACCTGGATCAATGCTGGCTATTGTATTGTCATTGCTGCTCCAGGCGCCGCCGCCAGATGAAGTATAGGTTGTGGTCTGATTCTGACAAATTGTTGCAGAACCCGAAATGTAAGTAGGTGCATCGGCTACCGAAAAACTGAATGTAGAGAATACGGTACCACAGGCAAGTGCATTTGTATAAGTAATAGTTGTTGCACCTGCAGCAACGCCTGTAACGTCACCCGTCACCGGATCTATGGATGCGATAGTGTTATCATCGCTGGTCCATGTGCCGCCAGGTACATCGGCGGTCAGAGTTGTTGTATATCCTGTACATACAGCACTGCTGCCCGATATATTTCCCGCAGTGCAGTTTTCTGTAATGGTAACAGAGCCGTCGCTGCCGTTATATCCCTGGTAATGAGAAACATTACTTGCCAATACTGCATCAGTATAAGAAGAACCGCCGCCGCCGCCGCCATAATATCCGCCGCCGCCGCCATAGTATCCACCACCGCCACCGCCGCCATATCCGCTGCCATCGCCTCCAGTTCCCTGGTATCCTCCACTGCCACCATAGTAGCCGCCGGAGCCCCCGGAATATTGATTGCCGCCGTAACCGGTAAACCCGCCGTTGTAATAAGAATAACACATGGCCCCGCTTTGGCCGTTAAGGTCGCCGCCATTGCCGCCCCAGTCACCACCGCCGCAGTCATAGCCTGCGCCGCCGCCGCCACCAGCTACTACCAGGCGATCATTGACTGTGTAGGGCGATTGCATGATGTCTGATGCACCGCCGCCGCCGCCGCCAAAACGGTAGGTACAGTTTCCCCCGCCGTTAAAGCCGCCGCTACCTGCGCTATAATAACCACCATCTCCACCTGCAGCTCCTACATTCACATATAGTACCTGGGTAGGCGTCACAGACAACGTGCACACCACACGGCCTCCATAACCACCGGCACTGTAGTTATTACCACCTCTGCCGGCACTCATGTCTACTGTTATTGATGTTACACCCGACGGAACCGTGTACGTATAAGTCCCTGGCGATGTGAAATACGTTTGGGCGTTACCTGCTCCGCTGCATCCCAGCAGTATGAGCACAAGGATAGCAAGTTTTGTTGAGTGGAGTTGTTTCATAAACATGAATTAAAGAGGTGTTGAAATGTATTTTCGATAGTGTCTGTAAAGTAGTGCTGCTGATATTGCTCTTCCAACCTGGAAGCAAAAAATAGTGACAGTTTTAATTAATTTGTAAATGCTTTGTTAACAAAAATAAAATATTTCATCAAAATTACCTAATTAACAAATGATTTACTTCAAAAAATCGCTGCTAAATTGTTAATTTTTTATCAATACATAGATATAAATAAAACAATAAATATGATATTTGTTACATTTTGATAATTAAAGCTTTAATCTATTTTTTTTGAGTGGTCAGCCGTTCATATTTTCCTTGTGCTGGTATCCTTTTATCAGACTGAGTTGCATTAAAGCTAATTTGTGCAAAGAAACGAGTAGCCCTCTTATAGAGACGTAGAAAAAGTGCGAAAAGTTTGTACATTAAATATATTTTTAATTTGCATTAACCAACAGTTATTTTTTTGGACTTTTTTCACAATAAATACACATATATTAATTACTGTAAAATCATGCCGCTGAGGAAATAAGCCGATATACTTGAAGGAAAATGTTATATCTGCGTGAGGCCTGTCGAAAAACCAATTGAACTTTTACGCCTACATTTACTCCGAAATCGGACACACAATGCATAGGGTACTAAGTATATTTTTTTGCCTATTTGCTGTTCATGGACAACTGAGGGCGCAGACATTCCCAAAGGAGGGTGCTAAGGTGCATTACAGGATCATTGGGTTTTCTTTTGAAAAGGTGAAGCAGGTAAGTGAATATAAATTAGAAATTGCAAAAGGCTACTACAATTCGGACGACTCATTCAGGAAGAATATAATTATTTCTGTAACTTCTGCTGAAAATAGAAAAGTGGTTGAGGCACCTGACTTTGGCAGCCAATATACCTGGCAGGTTTCCTATGTGACTAAAGGTAATACGCCTACACAGCGAATAAAACATCATTTTAGTATCGGCACAGTGCCGGAGGCAGACACCAACATAGTCCGTTTCAGGGTCATTGACAAGGCAGTTAAATATAAGGACGCATACGTCTTCCTCGATGGGAATAATGGCTTGTATGACATGGCCGGCCATCTTGTATGGTATATGCCGCAAATAGATACCAAAGCAAATACTCATGCACAGGTAAATGACCTGAAGATGACGCCACAGGGCACGATCACATTTATGGAGAACAACCGGGCTTACGAAATAAATTATAACGGTGACATATTATGGAGATCTCCGGTTAAGATAGGCCGCGAAGATTCAATAGAACATTATCATCACGAATTTACGAGGCTCAGTAACGGGCACTACATGGTGCTGAGTTCTGAATCGGTACTGTGGAAGCCAGACTTACCGCCTGAAAAAGACAGTAGTCTGTATAAGGCAACGGGGGGCAGAATGAAAAATGATACTAACAAAACGAAAACACACTTTGGTACTGTAATTGAGTATGATGAAAAAGGTAACATGGTCTGGTCGTGGAAGTCATCGTCTTATTTTATGCAGTCTGATGTTAAGTACTTCAATCCTAAATTGAGAAGGCAGATAATTGACGTGCATGAGAATTCATTTTTCTTCGACGAGAAGAACGGGTATATATACGTAAGCTTCAAAAACATCTCGCGTATAGTAAAAGTGAAATACCCCGAGGGGAACGTCGTCGCTGCTTACGGCGAAGTATACAAGCCCGATGTGCCGCAGACCGGAAATGGGTTGTTTTGCAGCCAGCATAGTTGTAAGATATCGGATGACGGATACCTGTACCTGTTTAATAACAACAACTGTGATAGCGATGGTATAATGCCTACAGTAGTGATGATGCGCGAACCGGGAGCCTCGAATGGTGCCCTGGAAAAGGTATGGGAATATACCTGTACGGATGACGGCATTTCGGAGAATCCGCTTTTCGACCGCAAGGCCCAGGAGGAGAAGGTAAGAGCAAAGCATCCCAACTTCAAGAGCATGAATATGCGTATGATGCATCCTACATCCGGCGGCAGCGTTACTGAGTTACCAGACCATTCATTTTTTGTTTCCATGAACAATGAGTATAGTAAAGTATTTATAGTAGACCGGGATAAAAAAGTATTGTGGAGCGGTGTATCTGAGAAATGGAATGCAGGAGAGAACAGGTGGATCATCATACTTCAGTATCGGGCAAGCCTGGTGAACAGCCGTAAGCTGCTGGAAAGTATGATATGGAAAGGCAGGAGTATTTAATACATGTTTGTAAAAAGCTGATCATTTATGTCTGGAAAATTCGGTGCGTTCTTTGTTTGTTTTTTAATTCCGTTGAGGCTCTTCTCGCAGATGCAACCCGCCGAAGGGGCTAAACTACATTACCGGATGATCACTTTTTCTGTACCCCGAAGTCCTAAAGCTGATAAGTATAAAGTGGAAGTAGCCGCCGGTAACTACAACGCAGAGGCACTGTTCGACAAGAATATTGTGGTATCAGCAAGTGGTAACACGGGCACTATTATTGTCACTGTACCATCATTCGGTAAAGAATATACATGGCAGATGGTATATACGGGCAAGTCGAAAACAACGAAGAGTGGCCTGTATCATTTTACTACCGGATCTGTGCCCGAGACCGATACAACCCTCGTTCGGCTTAGGTTAATTAATCCTGCTACTGAGAAGTATCGCGATGACTATGTTTTTATAGATGGTAACCGGGCACTGTATGACATGAATGGGAATGTTGTGTGGTACTTGCCGGATATGAATGGACTCGCAAATCCTAAAGCCATTATACGCGATATGAAGATTACTTCCGTTGGCACCATTACATTTATGAGCGATGATAAAGCCTATGAGATAAACTACAATGGCGAAGTACTATGGAAAGCGCCTAATACAGGGGTAGTAAACGGCGAGAACAATGAGCATTATCATCACGAATTTCAGAGGCTAGCCAACGGCCATTATATGATCATGGGTATGGAGAGTGTGCCGTGGAAGAGCAAGGTGCCGGTTACCGTTGATGCAAATTTACCACCCGCCATGCAGAGCAGGATGCTGCAAGATACCGGAACTCATAAAACGACTTTCGGCACCATTATAGAATATGACAACAGCGGAAAAGTAGTATGGTCGTGGAAGTCGTCAAAGTATTTTATTGGCTCTGACCTCGAATATTACAATCCGGCGTTCAGAATGCCTACCACGGATGTGCACGAGAACTCATTTTATTTCGATGAAAAGAATAACATGATCTATGTCAACTTCAAAGGTATAGCACGGATCGTGAAAGTGAAATACCCTGAAGGGAATGTTGTGCGGGCCTATGGAGAAGTATATAAGCCCGGCAGTAAGGAGCAGGGGAATGGCCTGTTTTGCGATGAGCATAGCTGCCGCCTTTCCAGCGAAGGGTACATATACCTGTACAACAACAACGCCTGTACAGGAGAGCAGGCTATACCTACTGTAGAGATGCTGCAGGAGCCACAGTCGGACACCGGAACTTTGAAGAAAGTATGGGAGTATGTTTGTAACACAGCGGGTGTAAATGCAAACCCAAATAACAAGGTTATGGAGCAAAACCAGAAAATGGCTGTGCAGCGCAACAGGGATCTGCACTTGCAGAATGCGTTCAAAATGCACCCTACATCCGGCGGCCATGTGCTGGAAATGCCGGATCACTCGATGTTTATTTGTATGAATACGGAGTATTGCAAATTATTTATCGTAGACCGGGATAAAAAGATACAGTGGAGCGCGGTGCCTGAAAAATACAACCAGAACACAAAGGAATGGCGTATAAGCGCACAGCAATACCGGGCAAGTATCATATCGGCACAAGACCTGGAAAGCCTCGTCAGGAAAGGGGTAAAAGCAGGTAGCTGATCTTGCGCTGTTAATGGATATTCAGCCAGTTCATCGCGTTTTTGAACAGCAGTTGTTCTTTCCGCTCTTTTGAATAGTTCATGCTTTCTATCAGTTTCCCCGGATGATGTTCACCAAGCGGGAATGGGTAGTCGCTGCCCATGCATACTTTATCATGGCCCATGATGTCTGTAACAAAGTTGAGCGCCTTAGGGTCATGTACCAGGGCGTCGATCCAGAATTTACCGATGTAGTCGCGGGGATTAACAGCATTGTCAATAGCGCAGAGGTCGGGTCGTACATTGAAGCCGTGTTCTATACGGCCTATTGTAAGCGGAAAGCTGCCGCCGCCATGCGCAAACGCCACCCGCAGCTTGGGATATTTTTCAAACACACCACCGAATATCATAGAGCAGATTGCTCTGCTGGTTTCAGCGGGCATACCTACCAGCCAGGGTAGCCAGTACTTCTGCATGTCGTTTTCGCCCATCATCTCCCATGGATGCACGAAGATGCAACAGCCCAACTCTTCTGCGGCTTCCCAAAATGGTGCAAAAGAAGCATCGCTCAGGTTTTTGGTGTTTATGTTAGAGCCTATCTCCAGGCCGGGCATCTTTAATTCTTTTACGCAGCGTTCCATTTCTTTTATAGCCGCATCCACATCCTGCATAGGTATAGTGCCTATGCCAATGAAACGGGTAGGGTGGTCTGCTACGCACTGCGCTATGTGGTCATTGAAAAAACGGGATGTTTCTGTTGCATGTTCCGGCTTGGCGAAATAGTTGAACAATACGGGTATGGTAGATAACACCTGCATGCTCACTTCCGTCATATCCATCTCTTTCATGCGCACATGCGGGTCCCAGCAGTTCTGCTCTATTTCCCGGAATACTTTGTCGCCCTTTATCATGCGCGCGCAGCATGGTTTATGATGCTCCAGCCTGATGAACTCGCCATAACCGAATTTCTGAAACCAGTTCGGTATATGCTCTGGCATAATGTGGGTATGGATGTCTATTTTCATTGAGCAATCGTTTAATGTATTATACTGTTGGGTATCGGTCATTCAATACTCTGGGTAAGAAAAAACCTTTGATGCAATTCGGATTGCGGATACATACCTGGACGTGGTTTTTTTCTTTAAAACCGGCGTCTGGATAAATTTCATCACCTTCTAAGAAAACGCCTTTTACCGAATCATAAGGTTTTAGATTTAAGTCTACTCTCGATTGATGTATAAACTCAATGATTGCACAATCAAGATCACGGAGCAGCAGGTCATTAAGGCTGCCGCCCTTCTTGTTTTCAGGCAAATCGAACCCGGATGCAATTTGTATTTCCCGGAATGATTCGTAGTTTTCTTTGAGTAGTTGCAGATTTTTATACTCTATCAGATCAAGGCAATGCCCAAGGTCTATAACTGCACCTAAAACGGCAGGCTTTTTAATGTTGTTATTATGATGTTTTTGTTTGCTTAGCCTCCGTGCATATTCTAATGCGCGCTCCTGGCTATATTCCCAAAAGTAGATACCGCTGCCTAACCAGTCAAAAGTATTCTCACTGAAATTTAATTCACTTTTCCCATTGAGTACCTTATTTTGAACGGATATATCACAACCATGAAAGGCTAAGATCAAGCCGGGTCTCGTGGAATACATAGATTTCTATAAGGTTTTCTCAGATTGCCTTTAGGCGTGTAGATCCCTGCATCAACTAAGAATTTCCTTGCTGCGGCAGGATTCTCAACTAATTTTTTTCTAAGTTTTTTGAGGCCAATTAAATATTCATTCCTTTCTTTCTCCGACATGGCTTTTTATTTCTTATTCAAAGTTACAAAATTATTCATACAAACAATCGGATTTCTGATGCTGATCTATCCTACCGCCTGCTCCAGATCGTTCAGTATATCCGCCACGTTTTCTATACCGACACTCATGCGTATCAAGCCATCTGTTATGCCAAACGCCAGCCGCTGTTCTCTTGCTACGCTCACGTGTGTTGTAGATGCAGGGTGTGATACCAGCGTATCGCATGTACCCAGCGATACAGCATTGGTGCATAATTTAAGCTGGTTGATAAATTTTACTCCCGCATCAAATCCACCTTTCAGTTCAAAGCTGAGCATAGCCCCGGCATGCTTCATTTGTTTCAGGCACATGGCGTGATCGGGATGGCTGGTAAGGCCTAGGTAGTTAACGTGCGCTACTCCCTTATTGCATTCCAGGTAGTTGGCTACTTGTTGTGCATTGCTGCAGTGGCGTTCCATTCTCAGCCCGAACGTCCGCAGCCCGTTTGTGAGCAGAAAGGCTTCGAAGGCATTACTGTTGCCGCCCAGCAACCGGTGCATTTTAGTTACAGAAGTATTCATTTTATCCAGGTCCCTGCCTACTACTACGCCGCCAATGGCCGTACCATGCCCATTGAGGAACTTAGTGGTGGAGTGCATCACATAGTCCACGTTATATTTAAAGGGTTGCTGCAGGTAGGGTGTGGCAAATGTATTGTCCACGCATACTATGAGTCCGTATTTTTTACCCAATGCAGACAGCGCTTCCAGGTCTATGCATTGCAGCGTCGGGTTAGCCGGAGTTTCTATATGCATCAGTCGGATGGTTTTATCCGCTTTTATCGCATCTTCTACTTTATTCAGATCATGAAAGTCAACAATGGTCGCTGCTACACCAAGGTCGGGGAGTATCTTCTCTACCAGCTCATGAGTGCCGCCGTACAGCGAGAAGTGAGTAATTATCTTTTGCCCCGCTTTTATATTGGCCATCAGCATAGTGCAGATCGCAGCCATACCCGATGCGTGCAGGATAGCTTTTAATTTCAATGGCGCACCATCTTTATCAGTAAGACCATAAGCTTCCAGCAAGGCAATCTTTTCTTCAGCTTCACTGATCGTAGGATTGCCCCAGCGACTATAAATATATCCTTTCTCATCGCCCTTGAAAGTAGCGATCGATTGCTCTGCGCTGTCGAAGGTATAGGTGCTCGATGCATATATCGGTGTCAGGTGTGCCCGGTTACTCTCGGGGGTATGTCCGCCACGTATGCAAACGGTGTCAAATCCTAAAGAATTATTTTTATCAGACATATTTTTAATGCTAATTTTGCTGCAAAGTTACAAGATACCATGAAGGAATCACTGTTGCAATACGCAGAATATAATGCATGGGCAAATAAACGGGTAACAGATGCGCTCCTCAAGCTGGACGATGGCCTTGTAGACAGGGAAATTGTCAGCAGTTTCTCTTCCGCCCGTGATACGGTCTGCCACACATTGGGAGCAGAATATATCTGGTTGCAGCGATTGCAGTTAGCAGAGCATCCTGTCTGGTTGGGCAGTGGTTATGATGGCACTTTTGCTGAAGCCTGCGCATTCTGGACCAAAGTATCCGCAGACCTTGTACACTTTGTTGCAAAACAATTTGATGATCGAGCACTGCAGCATGTGGTTCAGTATTACGACCGTGCAAAAGTGGCGCATAAAACACCTGTCAACGAGGTGCTGCATCATGTGTTTAATCATTCCACTTATCATAGGGGGCAGTTAGTGACCATGATCCGGCAGTGCGGGGCTACGCAAATACCCGGAACTGATTTTATTGCTTTTGTACGTAAGGCGTGATTCCTCTCATGAATTTGTTGTACTTATTCATTCGCAGGCATACTTTTTTTATCAGCTTTGCTAAAATACATCCTTATGCACGCTATATGGACAGGGGCGATAGGTTTTGGGCTGGTAAACATACCGGTGAGGTTATTTAGCGCCACCCAGGAAAGTTCGCTGGACCTTGATATGCTGGACAAAAACGGGCATGCCAATATTAAGTATGTTCGTATTAACGCTAATACCGGTAAGGAAGTGCCCTGGGCCAATATCGTAAAAGGGTACAAATATCATGATGATTATGTTGTGCTTACAGACGATGATTTTGAAAAGGTAAGCCCACGGAAGAGTAAGATGATAGACATCAGCGAATTTGTGAAGGCAGAGGAAATTGATAGCACTTTTTACGACACACCATATTACCTCGCGCCCACAAAGGGGGGTGAGAAAGCCTATGTGCTGTTGCGCGAAGCGTTGAAACAAAGCGGCAAGATAGCTATCGGTGTATTTGTATTGAGGAATAAGGAAAACCTTTGTTTATTAAGACCCCAGGACGATGTAATACTATTGCAGAAAATGAGATTCGCAGAAGAGATCCGCACATATGATGATCTTGATATTCCTAAGAGCATAACCGTGAAACCGGCAGAATTGAAGATGGCGCAGTCGCTTATCAACCAATTGACGCCGAAGAAATTTTCCCTGGCAAAGTATAAGGATACCTACGATGACGAACTGATGAAAATAATTACTGCAAGAGCTAAGGGTAAGAAGGTGACCGCACCCAAATTCAAGATCATACACAACAAGAGCAAAGACCTGATGGAACAACTGAAGGCAAGCCTTGAAACCCGGCCAAAGAAAAAAGCATCCTGATGAGCCTCGAAAAATATAACAGTAAAAGAAATTTTAGCGATACCCCTGAGCCGTCCGGTAAAAAGGCAATAGACAAAGGCAAACTAACGTTTGTGGTGCAGCGGCATCACGCCAGCCATTTGCATTACGACTTCAGGCTGGAGTTGGGTGGGGCGCTCAAAAGCTGGGCTGTGCCTAAGGGCCCTTCGCTGAATCCCAAAGATAAGCGGCTGGCAATGATGGTAGAAGACCATCCCATCAGCTATGCGGGCTTTGAAGGAGACATACCGGCAGGGAATTATGGGGCGGGACATGTAGATGTATGGGATCATGGAACTTATGAACCCATAGATGAAGATGGAGGTGTGATCACCGCTAAACAATTTTCGCAGCACCTTCACGCAGGCAGTATTAAGTTCCGGATGCACGGCAAACATCTGAAAGGTGACTTCGCACTGGTAAACATGAAAAAGGATGAAAAGACCTGGCTCCTGATAAAGCACCACGATAAGTATGCCACAGAAGAACCCTATAACAGCGAAGACTATGCCAAAAAGAGTTCGCTGGCATATACTGCCGGACGCAATAAAGACAAAGTGGTAAAAAAAAAGTAAAGCCGATACTGCTCAAAAGAGAGCCGCTTCCTGAACCCGAGTCACGTTCGTATAAGAACACTTATCACGGCAGCAGCAATCCCAAATTTACGCATTACATAAAGCCTATGCTGGCGAAGCTGCACGACACACCCTTCAATGATCCCAGTTGGATATACGAGATCAAGTGGGATGGCTATCGTGCTATAGCCGAGGTGGGTAAAAAAGAGACAAGACTATACTCAAGAAACGGTTTATCATTCGGTGAAGATTACCCGCTGGTGTATGACGAGTTGAAGAAAATAAAAAAACAAGTAGTGCTTGATGGTGAGATCGTAGCCCTTGATGAGAACGGTAAGCCTTCTTTTCAACTGATACAACAGTACGCGCAGGGTGGGGAAGTGCCTATCGTATACTATGTATTCGATTGTCTCTCTATCAAGGGTAAGTCAATAGAAGACAAACCCTTGTCGGAAAGGAAGAAAATGCTGAAGGCTTTGTTACCGGCAAGCGACGTGATCAAATACTGTGATCATATTGAGGAGCAGGGTAAGGAGTTCTTTGCAGCGGTAAAGAAACAAGGCCTTGAGGGCATGATAGCCAAGCGCGCAGATAGTGTGTATACCGAGGGTTCGCGCTCGGGCGATTGGCTGAAGGTAAAGAACATAATGACCGAAGAAGCGGTTATCGCGGGTTACACAGCACCTGCGGGTAGCAGAAAATATTTCGGTGCATTGGTGCTCGGGCAGTATAACAAAGGCAAGTTGGTTTATATAGGCCATACCGGTACTGGCTTTACAAATGCTATCCTCAAAGATGTGTACAGACAACTACAGCCGCTGAAAGTCACAGATTCGCCCTTTGACGCAAAAGTGCCGGTGAATGGTGCAGTAACATGGGTGAAGCCGCAATTGGTTTGTAACCTTAAATTTACAGAGATAACACAGGAAGGCCACAGACGTCATCCCGTGTTCATGGGGCTGCGTATTGATAAGCCTGCAGCCGAAGTACATGAAGAGGTACGCGACACAGATACTAAAACAGAAACCACCGAAAAAATGGAACCTGATAAAACCATCAATGGAAAAAAGCTGGCCTTTACACATCTTGATAAGATATTCTGGCCTGACGAAGGATACACCAAGGGTGATGTCATTGACTACTACAATGCCATGTACCCGCACATTATCAAATACATGAAAGACCGCCCGGAATCGTTGATGCGCACACCCAATGGTATTAATGATAAAGGCTTTTTTCACAAAGATGCCGGGCTTGCAGGCCCCGCATGGTTGAAGTCAGTACCCTTGTATTCAGAAAGCGCCAATAAGGACATTAACTATATCATCTGCAATGACAAACAAACACTGCTCTATCTCGCCAACCTCGGTTGTATAGAGATGAACCCCTGGAACTCCCGTCTCAAAAACTTAGACAAGCCTGACTACCTGGTAATGGATATCGACCCCTCGGAAAAAAATACTTTTGAACAGGTCGTTGATACTGCGCTGGTGATAAAGGAAATACTGGACAGGGCTGGTGCAGCATCATTCCCCAAGACCTCGGGAGCCACGGGTATACATGTTTATGTTCCGTTGGGCGGTAAGTATACATATGATCAGGCAAAGGAATTTGCTCACGCTATCGCCGTGCTTGCCCAGGAGCAACTACCTGATTTTACCAGTCTCGAACGTTCGCTGAGCAAACGCGGCAAAAGCAATATCTATATTGATTTCCTTCAAAACAGGAAAGGCCAGACCCTGGCTTGTGCCTATAGCCTGCGGCCAAAGCCGGGCGCTACGGTAAGTACGCCATTGGAATGGAAAGAAGTAAAAAGCGGCCTGCACCCTACAGATTTCAACATCAAAAACATAATGAAACGCCTCGACAAAAAAGGTGACCTCTTTAGCGGCGTATTGCTGAAAGGCATAGATATGATGAAGTGCCTCAAAAAATTGGACGCGTAAATACTATTCTTAGTTTTCGGTACCGTCTACAGAGAAATTGTCAGTGCCCAAAAGATTGAGTGGCTGGCCGAAAATACCTATTCCCGGAGTTCGGCTTTCTTTAAGATATTCGTCGCTAAAGGTATTGCCGTGCAATTGATATAATGCCTCAGAATTCATTCGCGCAAAATTATTCCAGGATTCTATATCTATGACTACTGCTGTTTGTTTACCCGTTGCATCTGTAATATAGCTGATTGCCATAAAGCCTTATTTTGTTTATCAAATATAACAAATAATCAGCACAACATAACATTCGCCGTAAATAAAAAGCGGCCGGTTTTTCAACCAGCCGCTCTTATCGTCTTTAAGTAAAGTCCCTTAGAAGCTTACTTCACTTCTTCATATTCTGCATCTGCTACATGGCCATCACCACCTGCATTAGCATGTTCTTGTTGTCCGCCACCTGCAGCGCCATCTGTTGGTGCACCACCTTGCTGACCAGCCTTGTACATTTCTTCACTTGCTGCCATCCATGCTGCATTCAATGCTTCTTCTGCCTTGTCTATGCCATCTATGTCTTCTGCTTTATGTGCTTCCCTCAGTTTTGCAGCGGCGTCTTCGATCACCGCTTTTTTCTCAGCAGGTATCTTGTCACCGTATTCCTTCAGTTGTTTTTCAGTGTTGAAAAGCAGGCCGTCGGCTTTGTTCAGCTTTTCCACGCGCTCACGCACTTTCTTGTCGCTTTCTTCATTGGCTTTCGCTTCGTTCTTCATGCGTTCTACTTCTTCCTTGTTCAGGCCGCTTCCCGCTTCTATACGTATGTTCTGTTGTTTGCCGGTGCCCTTGTCCTTTGCAGTTACATGCAGCATACCATTCGCGTCAATGTCAAATATCACTTCTACCTGTGGTACGCCACGCGGTGCCGGTGGTATACCGTCCAGTATAAAGCGTCCCAGGTTCTTATTGTCCTTTGCCATTGGGCGCTCGCCTTGCAGCACATTTATTTCCACGCTTGGCTGGCTGTCGCTGGCCGTTGAGAATGTTTCGCTCTTCTTTGTTGGTATTGTTGTGTTCGATTCGATGAGGCGTGTCATTACACCGCCCATTGTTTCAATACCCAGTGAAAGTGGCGTTACGTCAAGCAGCAACACATCTTTTACGTCACCGGTAAGTACACCACCCTGTATAGCGGCGCCTATTGCTACCACTTCATCCGGGTTCACGCCCTTATGTGGCTTCTTACCAAAGAATTTCTCTACTACTTCCTGTACCTTAGGAATACGTGTAGACCCACCTACCAATATTACTTCGTCAATTTCACTGGCGTTAATGCCTGCATCTTTCAGTGCTTTGCGGCAAGGTTCCAGTGTGCGTTCTATCAGGCTGTCAGACAGTTGTTCAAACTTTGCACGGCTCAGTTTGCGTACCAGGTGTTTTGGTGCACCGTCAATAGCTGTGATATAAGGGAGGTTGATCTCAGATTCCTGTGAAGAAGACAATTCGATCTTTGCTTTTTCAGCAGCTTCTTTAAGACGCTGCCATGCCATTGGGTCCTTACGGAGGTCCATATTTTCGTCCTTCTTGAATTCATCAGCCAGCCAGTCCATCACCACTTTATCAAAGTCATCGCCACCCAGGTGGGTATCACCGTTGGTAGATTTTACTTCAAATACGCCATCGCCCAGTTCCAGCACTGATACGTCGAATGTACCACCGCCAAGGTCGAATACTGCTATCTTGCTGTCTTTATGTTGTTTGTCCAGGCCGTATGCCAGCGCTGCTGCTGTAGGTTCGTTAATGATCCTGCGCACTGTCAACCCTGCAATTTCACCGGCTTCTTTCGTAGCCTGGCGCTGTGCATCGTTAAAATATGCCGGTACGGTGATTACCGCTTCCTTCACTTCATAACCCAGGAAATCTTCTGCTGTCTTCTTCATTTTCTGAAGGATCATTGCTGATATTTCCTGTGGGGTATACAAGCGGCCATCAATGTCCACACGTGGTGTGTTGTTGTCGCCTTTTGTCAGTTTGTAAGTGAAGTGCGACATTTCGTTGGTTACCTCGTCAAAACGGCGGCCCATAAAACGCTTAATGGATTGTACCGTGTTTATCGGGTTAGTGATCGCCTGGCGTTTTGCAGGGTCTCCTACCTTACGCTCTCCGTTCTTCAGAAATCCTACCACCGAAGGTGTCGTGCGACGCCCTTCGTCATTTGCAATAACCACCGGTTCATTGCCTTCCATTACAGATACACATGAGTTCGTGGTTCCGAGGTCTATTCCTATAATTTTTGCCATAATCTTTAATATTTAATTATTTTCTTATTTAAATGGTACACTCGCAAACATAGTTTTTGAGTCTATTATTAGCTACACAATCAATATGCCACAAACCATTTATCTGAAATATTGGCAGAAAGGCTGTCAGTATGGAAACAAAAATGCCTTAATGAGGTACATTAAGGCATTTATTCTTGCATTCATATTTTATTTATCAGTAAGCTGTTCCTGATATCCGCAGCGGTTGTGTCAGCGGATTCTGCATCAGTGAATCTATCGTATTTAATGTTATCGTTATTTTTCCTGACTGGTAGCCACGTGATGTATACAGCCCAAGCGCATTTGCACCCTTTATATTGGTGTAGATAGGTTCTATCTCTGACCCTGTAAGCCCGGTACCCTGGGTGGCGCTGGCTTGCTGATAGGTAGAGAAATCTGCGGTACTCATATATACCAATACTTTCGCGCGATCCAATAACCGGTATACATTTGCCGGTGCAACACCCATACCCGCAGCTACGGCACTATACAGATTCAGGTCGGATATCTGGTAGTCATAATTATTGTAAGACAAATTCTGGAAACCAGCGTTAAAGTCAAACGAGTCTGTTGTTTTTACTTTCGTCACATTATTTGAGTCGACCCAGATGAACCGTATATAGGTTTGAACGATGATCGCAGGGCTGGTAGCACCCTCAAACAGAAAGTTACCGGCTGGTGTATAATGCCCTTGTACCTCGAAAAATTTATTGATACCTGTAGATGCAAAGTCCATCCCTGCACGGTTGCCATCTGTGTCGTCAAGCACATACACATAAAATGCGCCGCTTACATCATCGATCACCGGTGCATCTGATGAGTCAATAGCGCCGGTAACTAAGTTCACGACTTTAAGACGGTAGATATAATTCGGATCTAATTTATTAGTGAATTTATAAGCATAGTTAGGAGCAGTAAAGAATGCGCCCGGCTGCTTGGGGTAACCTTCGTTGTTCAGGTCCACCCTGTTCAGGTGAATACTGTCCTGGTATACGCCTGTGAAAGATATACGCTCTATACGAACATTGATGCTCTGAAAAAAGCTGGAGTCAGCTGTTTGCGCCATGGTTATAGCACTTTTATTCTGGTCCAGGAATGCTTTCTCTATCCGGATATAGTGCGCCGTATCAGTCATATCCAGCAAGCCGTAAACGACCGCAATATTTTTATATGGCGCAGCCACATTGAATTTCTCGGAACACCCGGTTACGAGAAACAATACTGCCATGGCTATTAATGGAAAATTCAGCTTCTTCATGAATTGTATCTTCTTATATAGAACCCCTAAAAGGTAAATTTAATCGGGTAAAGTTATCAGTTGTCTGTCAAATACCCTTGCATCAGGCACAAAATTCACCCCTTATTTCTCCCAATGAAAAGTTAATTATATGAGTATAAAGACTTTTTTATACCCGTTTACTGCTCTATAACAATATGGAATACTTTATGCGCAGTTGCCGATCGAAGGTTGAGCAGGTACATGCCGTTGGCCAGCCCTGAGGTAGCCACCTGTTCGCTCACGTTCCCATTCCTGGTCACAAATCCATCTTTATATACAGTCTCTCCCAGCATATTAGTAATTTCTAGTGTCGCGGGTTCATCCATATTGGTTCCCAGGAAGCCAGTGATCAAAAATGCCCCCTTGCTCGGGTTAGGCGTCACATTGATATTTGCAACTGATGATGCAATTTGTTTTACACCCACATTATTCAGCAGCCTGAAGAAGTTGAACGTAGTCAGGTAGCACGCGCCATAATGGGTCACAACGCAGGTGATGGAGTCATTGCCATCATAGTTGAACTGGTTGCTGATAAAAGAATCCGTTGTGGCGCCGGCTATCACGGAGTCGTTGAGTATCCACTGATAGCTGAACGGCCCGGTAGTATTGGTAACAATGGCCGACAAAGTGTCCAGTTGGCCCGGCGATGTAAGTATAGGTGACGATGCCGTTATGACAAAGAACGGGATCACCGGTGTGTCCACAACAGCTGCTAACGAGCCGGATACCGTGTCTGCCAGCCGGCAGAAGAAGTCACTGACGAGATAGCATGTAAAAACATCTTTGTCTGAAGGCTTGTAATGAAGTACCGGGCCTGCGCCTACTACTGTACCGTTTCTCGTATAATAATAAGAAGGAGAAGTGCCGCCATAAACCGGTGTTGGTGTAAGGGTAAATGCACTGCCCATACATACTACCGATGGGGTAGCAGTTAGGCTCACTGTCGGTACCGCGCGGTCTACCACGGTCATTACCAGTGTATCTCTCGCTGAGTCAGGGAAGCCACACAAGGTATCGCTGGCCATGGTCACTATGATGGAATCGTTATTGCCGGGTATGTACACATATGCCGACGTGTCAATGACCAGCAGCGAACCATTGATCATCCATTGGTAATGTGGCGCCACACCCGAGTTTACGGGCACCGCCGTGAAAATTTCTGTCGTACCACCGCAAACTGTATCTCCCGCACTGGCGCTGATGCCTACAGCAGTAAGTACGGAAGGTATGACTGTTACTGTTGCGCTGCCCGACATTATATTACTGCACCCGGTAAATGGGTCAGTAGCCGTAGCAGTATAGGCACCTCCCAACATCTGCAACCCGAAGTCTAGCGTAGTGCCGGTACCAAAGAAAGGTCCCACCACACTCGTGCCTATATGTAAATAATAGTTAGTCCCAAAATCCGATGGCAGCATATATATATGTACTCCCGAATCAGCGGCGCAATAGCTACCTCCGCCAAATACTGAATAAACAGAGGGAAGTGCGTTCACTAATATGCCCTGTACAGCCGCACAGCCCGTGCTCGGATAGGTATACGAGATATTTGCAGCGCCTACCGTCAGTCCTGACATGATACCTGTCACCGGGTCAATGGTAGCGTTGGTTGTATTGTCGCTGGTCCATACGCCGCCGGTGCTGCCGTCTGACAAAGTTGCAGTGCCACCTATACACACCATCGGAAAACCTATTATTGGGTTTGGGTTCGGGTTGATGGTCTCGGTCACAAAAGATATGCAGCCTGTAGTATAGGTGTAGGTAATAGTTGCCGTTCCTGCCGATACGCCGGTCACGTCTCCGCTTCCCGCTACTACGGTTGCCATGCCCGGGCTGCCGCTGGTCCATGTGCCACCGGGTACTGCATCAGAAAATGTAGTGGTAAGGCCGGGGCAAATAACAAAATTTCCGGCAATCGGCGATGTGGGGTTAACGGTAACGTTTTTTGTACTGCTGCAGCTACCTACCGTATAACTAAACGCAACCAAACCGCCGGATACGCCGGATACCAGCCCCGATGTAGTAATAGTAGCTACAGACGTATTGCTGCTGGTCCATGTGCCGCCGGATATAGGATCACTCAGCGGAATGATATGCCCCTGGCAAACACTGGTGGCACCGGCTATGGTTGGTGGAAGCGCTGTAATGGTTACATATATTTTCACCACGGAGAAAGGAATTCCGTTGTCGCTGCCTTGTATCGTAAAAGAATCAGGGCCTGAATAACCGATATGAGGCGTATAAATAAGACCGGATGGAGTGGTAGGCGTTCCTGTAGATACTGCGGCGGCAGTGAAACCTCCTAATGTACCGTTAGGAGGGGTGGCACTCACCGACCATCCTATTACGTCGCCTGAAGGTGCATTAAAGGTTAGTAAGCTATTGATACTCGTTGCCCCTGAATTTGCGCAAACAGTCAGGGATTGCGGGCTGCCGCCGGTAAAACCGGTTTGTGCATACCCGCTCAAAGAAACAAACAACGCAAAAACAAAGCAGAGTATAAGATATGGGTTCCTTTTCATGTGTATATTTTACACGAAATTAGTTGTTTTTTTAATTCAGACCGTTTCCGGCCACTATCGCAGGCGCATTTACGTGACGCCATATTCAGAAGCTTCATCACAAGGTTCACATTTTAAATATTAATTGTAATTTACTTTTTGATTTTTTCTTTAGCTTGCCGCCTCAATGCAGTGGATCTACTGGCTTATAGCCATATTATTATCGTTGGGTGCCGGTTATTGGGTGTTTCGTGCCGACAAGCGACGTGCGGTGCCTTATCCCTGGCTTACTTCATTGCTCCGAAGCCTTGTCGTATTTTTTACCCTCTTGCTCATACTGGTACCTACCATCACTATTACAAAGAACGTGGTAGAAAAACCCATCGTGCTCATCCTCCAGGACAATTCCCGTTCTATAGGCAATGCGCTTGGCAATGACTCCGCCGCTTACCGTAAGAATGTACAGGCCCTTGCACAGCGTTTGTCCGACAAGTACAAGGTGGTGCAATGGGGGTTTGGCAACACCATAGAGAATGACACCCTTTTCCGCTATCGGCAATCCGCTACAGATATTTCTGCGGCGCTGTCCCGGGCACAGGAGTTTTTCGGTATGCAGAACCTGGGCGCGCTGATACTCGCCACTGATGGTCGGTTCAACCAGGGCATGAACCCGCAGTACCAGCAGTTGGCCATCCATAGCCCGGTATATACTGTGGCTATTGGCGACAGTGTCACGCAGAAAGATCTGCGTGTAGCCAAGGTATATGGCAATAAAGTAGTCGCAATCAACAGCAGTTTTGAGGTTCGTGCCGACATCGTGGCTGAACTGTGCAAGGGATATAACAACAGTGTAAGTATAAAGGAAGAAAACGAAACAATGTCCTCTGTCCCGCTGGTGGTCAATACCGATAAGTACGACCGCTCTGTTTCCTTTACCATAAAAGCATCCAAGGTAGGATTGCACCACTATATCGTTTCGGTACCTGAAGCGGACGGCGAAAAAAATACAGCCAACAACCGCAAGGATATTTTTGTGGAAGTGGTGGATGAAAAGAAGAACATTCTCATTGTATCTGCTGCCCCGCACCCCGATGTCAATGCCATAAAAGATGCACTTGCGGAGTTGGAAACCTACAAGATCACCGTATGCAGTGCAGATAATATGCCCGCATCGCTGAGCGGTTACAACGTCATCATACTGCATGGCCTGCCGTCGTTGCGCAATAACATTGCTCCGCAGGTACTGGCCGCACGGAAGCCCGTTTGGTTTATCCTCAGTACTCAATCCGCTATACCGCTCATAAACGGCATGGGCCAGTTAACGCATACAACACTTACACCATCGCAGCCGCACAATGTTCAGGCGGTCTTTCATCCGGCCTTTAATGCGTTTACGTTGCCACCACAGATACAGGCGGTAACAGACAAAATGCCCCCGCTGCTTGTCACTGCCGGTAATATAGTGGCAGCTCCTGGCAGCAGCGCCCTGTTCAATCAAAGTAATACCCCGGAGCAGGTACCGCTTTGGGTACTGCAGCAGGGTAGCGTACCCACCGCCATATTACTGGGCGAGGGCCTGTGGCGCTGGCGTTTGTATGAGTTCAAGAATTTTAATGAGCATAATGTAGTTGATGAATGTATCCGCCAAACGGTGGCATTCCTGGCAGCAAATAACAATGAGAAGCCACTCAGCGTTGCATTACCGAAATATGTTTGGAGCGACCAGGAGGCTGTATCGCTTAATGCGTACCTGCTCAATGCCAATAATGAACAGGTAAATACCGCTGATGTACAACTTACTATCTCAGATAGTGTCGGCCGCAAACAGAATTTTTCTTTCGAGCGTTCAGGCAGTGCATACAGCCTCAACATAGGTATATGGGCAGGTGGTACCTACACCTATAGCGCGCATACTACTTATAACGACAAGCCTTATGTGGCCGCTGGTAGCTTTGTGGTAGAGAGTATGCCGCTTGAATTTATGGAATCCGGCGCCGATTATCCGTTGTTGTACGGCGTGGCTAAGAAATACAATGGCGCATTGGTACCTGCGGCAAATGTCGCTGCCCTTTACGATAGTATCACGCACAATGAGCGCGTGAAGCCATTGATCGTCACAAACTCCGAGACCGTTCCGCTGGTCGACCGTAAATGGTATTTCTTCATCATTCTTATCATTGCGGTTACCGAATGGCTGTTGAGAAAATATTGGCTGGCGCAGTAAGCTTGGGGTAATCCAATTTGGTCATTTAGAATTAACTTTGCACGGGTTTAAGCAACATTTTATTTGAAAAAAGCGGCATCATACTTTCTTTCGTTTTCCCTTCTGTTGGGTATTCTTATTGTAGCATCGCATCATTGTGCTGCGCAATCCGTACCTGATACTGCCCGCATGGAAACAGCAAAGGATACTTCAGTGCACATAACTGCCTCCGCAAATTCTTCTAAAGTGGTAAAGGACACTGCCACTATCAATGCCGATTCGCTCGCCTTCGCCATGAGGCCGCACCCTTATCAGCCCAATCCCAAAAAATCAGGCTTGTATTCCGCCGTTTTACCAGGCCTGGGGCAGGCAAACAATCATCAGTACTGGAAGATACCTATTGTCTATGCAGGGCTGGGTACAGCCGTTTATGTGTTTATACATAACTATACTTTGTACCAGGGTTATCGTGCGGCTTACATAAGCCGCCTTCCCGATAACCCGAACCCGACAGACAAATATGCGCTTATATACAACACAGCCGCTTTACAGCAGCTACAGAGCGATTATAGCAAGTATGTAGACCTTACAGCCCTTTTTGGCGGATTGGGTTACTTCTTGCAGGTACTCGATGCCATTACTTCAGCGCACCTCAAGAACTTTGATATTTCCCGCGATATTTCTATGCACCTCGCACCGGTCGGAAGCCCTTATGGTGTTGGCTTTGGCATGGTTATGAACTATAAATACCCTTCCGGCATTTACAGCCCTTTAAAGTAGCTGATCGCTGTTTTAGCACGTTCGTCCAGCGAATATTCCCTGAGCGCTCTTTTATAGCCAGCCTCCTGTATCTGCAGGCGCAGAGGTTCGTTGGCTAAAAAATAGCTCACCTGCTTAGCCATCTCATTCGCATCGCCGAAAAATCCAGCCTCTTCATTTTCTTTAAAGTAAAGCACCGATTCCTCATTACGCTCGTGCAGTAGGAACCCCGACGAACCGGGGATATGGAACGTTCTTGAAGTAATCAAGTCTCCCGATGATGATCCCGAAACCTGCTCCGATAGTATGCCCAGGTTTATTTTTGAGCATTGTATGGCTATGGCATACAGGTCGCCCAGCACAGCAGTATGTTGTATGCAGGGTTTTATTTCAGTCGTGGTCGATTTAAACCACTGCTCACCCCATATCTTCAGCGCTATGTCCGGGCATGCGCGTTTCAGCGTAGCCAGCCATTGTTCTTTTTTCGGCGACCACGTGCCTATGAACGATACATCACAGTCAAAGCTGTTTTTGTCTGCATCGCTTATCGGTAGCTTCCGGTGTATCTCCGGGTCAAAGCCATGAGGTATGAACTGCGCGTTCTTTACGCCATACTTCGCCTTCATGTCTGTTATCCCGAATGTCTTGGTAGTAAATATCAGGTCGTAAAGCGGTATGGCCTTAGGTATGTTGGTGCCATGTGCCGTCATGCTCACATCGGGGTAGAAGAGCGCTAGTTTACAACCATGCTGTCGGGCAAACTCCAGCGTTTCAGTCAATACAAAAGCGCCCTTGTACACAAAAAATATATCCGGTTTGAAAATGGCTATCTTCTTTTTGATAGCTGCATTGAATTCATCCGTTTGCAGCGGACGCAGCAGCCGTTCAAATACCTTGGTTGTTTTCGTCCTTGTTTGTAAGCTGATAAAGTAAAACTCATCCACCACTTCCAGCAGGCAGCCCTGCCTGCTCAGCGCCCTGAACAGCCCTCCGGCATTACTGCCTCTCCATAATGGGCCTATAGCCAGTATTCTCATTGAGCACGATAATAGGTGTGAAGATAGCGTTTCCGTCAAACAAGTAAAAATAGGGGAGCAACCCTTTTTTATTACTTTTGTTGCCACCCCACAGAAAACCGCCGCGCGGAAAATATGGCAGCACCCAAGGGCAATTGGATAAATGGTATGGATAGCATCAGGTTTTTTTTAGCCCTGATCGTGCTGTTGTCTCATTTTCATGATCCTTTTGTTTCGCTGCTCAAAGCTGCTCCTGTCAGGCCATTGCAGTATTTGGGTATTGCTATCAATCATCTTTATTTTGGTGTGGCCGCTGTTATCGCTTTTTTTGTCATTTCGGGTTTTGTGATCCATTATCCCAATCGGAATAAAGAACATTTTGATGTAGTTCCATTTTTGTTGCGCCGCTTACTGCGTATAGGCTTGCCATTATTGGTAGTAGGGCTTATCGCCGGCTATTTTAATTACTACGACCACATACCTGTATGGAGTTTGTATTGCGAGATGATCTACTATGCAATATATCCGGTTTTGTTTCGTGTTAAGATCAG
>Ga0206949_1046_pt2 | contig 33046 bp, 26 predicted proteins | sample Alteio_BWOrgHeat_40_FD_153240 | JGI IMG/M metagenome (GOLD analysis project Ga0206949, IMG submission 153240) | Enriched cells from forest soil in Barre Woods Harvard Forest LTER site, Petersham, Massachusetts, United States -... | ecosystem: Environmental > Terrestrial > Soil > Temperate forest >...
GTCAACTTAAACGCAGTGGACGTTAGCATTATTAAAATATACGCCGACAACGTTCCGCAGTATTTTCAAAATAACAACTTTGACGGCGATGATGAGCTGCGTTACGTGGGCAAGCCGGTTGTTCAAAAGACGATCAGGCTGGACGAAGACAAAAGCCTCAACCTAAATAAAAAGAACCGCTTCATGCTGGATATCGATCAGCTGATGCGTACCGAGCCCGGCGCCATTTACAGGGTAATTATCGGTTTCAGGAAAGAGTATTCGCTGTACAATTGTTCCGTTGGCAGCCCGGTTGTTAAAAAGAGTGAAGACGAAGGTGATGATGAGGACGAAAGCGACGGCGAAAGCGGTGGAAGGCATCGGAACTCAGCCAACGTAAGCGACGAAGATGACGATTTCTGGTCGCGCTATGACAGCTATTATCCGGATGATTTCAACTGGGCGGATAAACAAAATCCGTGCACCAATTCCTATTTTACCAAGGATAAATGGGCTGCCCGAAATATAATTGCCTCAAACATCGGGCTGATTGCCAAACGCGGCAATGACAACAACATGATGGTGGCGGTTACCAATATTTTAACTGCAAAGCCAATGTCAGGTGTCGACCTGGAAATTTTGGATTTTCAAAAACAAGTGATTTACAAAGCGACTTCGGATGCAGATGGCTTCGCAAAATTCGACCTGAAACGAAAACCGTACCTGCTGGTGGCTAAAAATGGCAAGGAGCGCGGCTATTTAAGGCTCGACGATGGTAACTCCCTGCCCCTCTCCCGCTTTAATGTTGGCGGTGACGAAATCCAAAACGGCCTGAAGGGATTTATTTATGGCGAACGAGGCGTGTGGCGGCCAGGAGACTCGATATTTATGTCCTTCATCCTGGAGGACAAGCTCAAAACGCTGCCGCCAGACCACCCGGTTGAGTTTGACCTGTACGACCCGAGCGATAAGCTTTACAGGCGCATCATCAAAACCCAATCAATCGATGGTTTCTACAGCTTCCATACGGCAACTGAAACCGGATCGCCTACCGGCAACTGGTCTGCCAAGGTAAAAGTAGGCAAAGCCGAGTTTGAGAAAAATGTAAAGATAGAAACCATTATGCCTAACCGGCTGAAGATAGGCCTTACGTTCGGCGGCGCAACCGAGCTGACCAAAGGTAACGACCAAAAAGGCCTGCTTACCGCGCAATGGCTTTTTGGCGGTACCGCTCAAAACCTTAAAGCAAAAATAGATGCATTTTTGACACCCCGGACAACCGCTTTTAAAGGGTATGACGATTATAATTTTGACGATCCGACACTCTCCTTCACAACGCAAACTTCAACCATGTTTGACGGCAGCCTGGATGCCAATGGAAATGCTACAATCAATACCGACCTGAATATCGACAAACAGGCGCCGGGCCAGCTTTCGGCAAATTTCCTGGTAAAGGTTTTTGAACCGGGCGGCAATTTCAGCATACAGTCGATGAGTATGCCTTACAACGTTTATCCCGGTTATGTTGGCATAAAAACGCCGAAAGGCAGTGATTGGTCGGATATGCTGATCACCGACAAGGACAACGAGATTGACATTGCCGATGTAAATACCAAAGGCAAGCCATTTGAGGGCACACGGGATGTTGAGCTGGAGCTTTATAAGATACAATGGCGCTGGTGGTGGGACGAGAGCGGAACCGAATTCAGCAACTTTACGCAGGACAAGTACAACAAACTTGTAAAAAGCGAGACCATAAAAGTGATAAACGGCAAAGCCAAATGGAACCTGCGTATTGCCCAGGCCGATTGGGGCAGGTACCTGCTGCGGATAAAAGACCCGCAGACAGGGCATTCAACCGGCAAGATCATGTACCTCGATTGGCCGAACTGGTCGGCGCGGCTGCAGGAAACCAACCCGACGGAAGCCGCTATGCTGTCCTTCACTTCGGACAAAAAGAACTATACCGTTGGCGACAATGCAACATTAACCATCCCTACTATGTCGGACGGACGTGCATTGATCAGCCTTGAAAATGGCAGCAAAGTATTAAGCACCACCTGGATCGACACCAAAAAGGGCCAAACACGCTATGCCTTTAAAATCGACGGGACGATGGCGCCAAATATTTTTGTGAACGTTACGCTGTTGCAGCGCCATTCGCAAACCGTGAACGATTTGCCGATAAGGATGTATGGCGTTATACCATTAACAGTTGATGACCCGGCGACGATACTAAAACCGGTGATCAGCGTGCCAGATAAGATCAGGCCGGAAACGCCATCGTCGGTGACTATTTCGGAGGCATCGGGTAAAGAAATGACCTATACCATCGCGATTGTGGACGAAGGGCTATTGGATATCACCAACTACAAAACCCCTAACCCGCATGAAACTTTTTATGCCAGGGAGGCGCTTGGCGTAAAAACGTGGGATTTGTTTGACTACGTGATCGGCGCTTATGGTACCGGGCTGGAACGCATTTTAAGCATTGGTGGCGACGGATCGGCGGGTATGAACCACAATGTAACCGTAAACCGGTTTAAACCCGTAGTGAAGTTTTTAGGGCCTTTCCACCTCAATGCAGGCGAGAAACAAACCCATGGTTTCACGTTACCGCAATACATTGGCTCGGTAAAAGTTATGGTGATTGCCGGTCACGAGGGTGGTTATGGCTTTGCCGATAAATATGTAGCCGTGAAAAAGCCGCTGATGATACTGGCCACGCTGCCGCGGGTATTGGGACCGTCAGAAAAAATACAGCTGCCGGTATCCGTTTTTGCGATGGAGAATAATATTAAAACGGTGAATTTGCAGGTTACATCCAACATGTTCAGCAACCTGGTGGGTAATGACCAAAAAACGGTAACATTTGAGAAAACGGGCGACCAATTGGTAACTTTTGATCTTGAAGTAAAAGATTTTGTTGGCGTAGGTAAAGTACATATCGTAGCGAAGAGTGGTAAAGAGACCTCCGCCTATGATGTGGAAATGAATGTGCGCAATCCTAATCCGCCGATCACCCAGATACAGGAAAAAGAGCTGGGACCGGGCGAAAGCTGGAATACCGATTATAAAGCACTGGGAATTAACGGTACTAACAAGTCGACGCTGGAGGTGGCTTCCATCCCACCCCTTAACTTGACTAAGCGGCTGGATTACCTGATCGAATACCCCTACGGGTGCGTTGAGCAAACTACCTCCTCCGCATTCCCGCAATTGTTTTTGGATCAACTGCTTGATCTTACACCAAGGCAAAAAGCAGAAACCGAGCGCGATATTAAAGCAACCATTAACCGGCTAAATGGGTTCCAGCTCACCGATGGCGGCTTAAGTTACTGGCCCGGTGTGGGTAATGCAGACGAATGGGGTACCAACTATGCCGGCCATTTTATGCTAGCCGCACAGGATAAGGGCTATAGCCTGCCGATAGGTTTTATTGAGCACTGGAAAACCTATGAAAAACAAAAAGCCCAAACCTGGGCGCCCGACAGCCGCAGCTTTTACGGGTCGGACCTGATACAGGCTTACCGGCTTTATCTGCTGGCTCTGGCGCGTGCGCCGGAAATGGGTGCAATGAACCGTCTGCGTGAGTTTCCTTACCTCAGCATCGAGGCCCGCTGGCGGCTGGCGGCGGCCTATAAGCTTGCAGGACAGCCAGAGATTGGCCTGCAAATGATTGCCGGATTGCCTACATCCATTAAACCTTATTATTCGCTTTACGGTACGTACGGTTCTGATTTGAGGGATGATGCAATGATCCTGGAAACCTTGACCCTGCTTGGTCGCCAGCAACAGGCAGCAAGTCAGCTGCACCTGGTGGCTTCTCGCCTGTCCGAAGACGACTGGTACAGCACGCAAACTACCGCTTACTCGCTGATTGCGATAGCAGAATTCTGCGGGAAAAACAAAACTTCGGCCAAGCTGATGTTTGACTACCAGGCGGCCGGGGCTAAGGCGGCGGTCAACTCACCGTCGTACCTATGGCAAAATGCAATTCCTGAAAACGGCGGCAAACTCGTGCTCCGGAATAATGGCAAAAACCGTTTATATATAAGGCTGATACAAAAGGGCCAGCCATCGTCGGGTGATGATATCAAGACCAATATCAATCCGGATATTTTGGATATGCGGGTGAGCTATTTTACGCTGAACGGTAAAGAGCTTGACCCCGCCAAACTAAAACAGGGAACTGATTTTGTGGCACAGGTAATCATTAAAAACCCCGGAAAACGCAACTACTATTACAATATGGCTTTGACGCAGATGTTTCCTTCGGGCTGGGAGATTTTAAACTCCAGGCTGACCGGAACGGAAGACGCATTCTCGTCATCTGATTATGACTATATCGACATTAGGGATGATCGCGTTTACACCTATTTTGGTGCGCCGGAGGGTAAAGAATTAAAATACAACGTAATGCTGAACGCCGCTTATGCCGGTAAATATTACCTGCCGGCTGTGTATTGCGAGGCGATGTACAATAAATCGATCAGCGCGTTGCAGAAGGGGCAGTGGATTGAGGTGGTGAAATAGTTGGTCAGGGATTAGAGACCCGGGATTAGAGATTAGTTGAAGGATATTTTACTAGTCCGTTGTCTCTAATCTCTAATCATTGCATCTTAAATAAACCATATTTAAGAATGCAATAAATCGCCCTCACCCCATCTTTCCAGCCGATCTTTTTGCCATCGTCGTAGGTGCGGCCGTAGTAGGAAATGCCCACTTCGTAGATGCGGATTTTGGGTACGCGGGCGATCTTTTGCGTTACCTCGGGCTCAAAGCCGAAGCGGGGCTCACTAAGTTTGATGGATTGGATGAGCTGGGTGTTGAACAGTTTATAGCAGGTTTCCATATCCGTCAGGTTCATATTGCTGAACATGTTGGAGGCGAAGGTGAGCCAGCGGTTGCCGATGGTGTGCCAGAAGAAAAGGATGCGATGCGGGTTGTTGCCCATAAAGCGGGAGCCGTACACTACGTCGGCAAAGCCGTTGCAAACGGGTTTTAGCAGGTCGTTGTATTCTTCGGGGTCGTACTCCAGGTCGGCATCCTGGATGATGAGATACTCGCCGGTTGCTTTGGCGATGCCGGTATGCAGCGCGGCGCCTTTGCCTTTGTTGGTTTCGTGCTTAACGTAGTTGATATTAAGGTCGGGATTGCTTAGTTGGTAGTCGGCAACGGCCTGGTCGGTGTGATCAGTGGAGCAGTCATTAACGATAATGATCTCTTTTTGAATGTTTTCGATCAGGCTGACGGCCTTAATTTTATTTAAAATCAAATGTATAGTATCGCCTTCGTTGTAGGCGGGAATAATTATCGATAACTTTTCTATCTTCATTGCAATATGCGACCGGGTTTAAATCGGGTAAAAAGCTTCCTCAAAAAACCAAAAGTAATCATAATACTGGTGTTTTTGGTCATTTCCTTACTGCTGTTTTGGTTTTGCCTGCCAAAACCGCTGTTCAATAGCCCGACGTCGTACGTCATCGACGATGCAGACGGGCAATTGCTCGGCGCGGCCATAGCTGCCGACGGACAATGGCGTTTTCCGCCAAATGCTGAAGTTCCCGAAAAATTCAAGCAATGCATCATCACTTTTGAGGATAAGCGATTTATGCACCATCCGGGCTTTGACGTCATCGCTTTGGGGCGTGCAATGAAACAAAACTTTCACTCGGGCAAAGTGGAAAGTGGTGGCAGCACCATTTCGATGCAAGTGATCCGGCTGGCTACAAAGGACAAACGCACCGTGCTCAATAAAATAAAGGAAATATTTATGGCCATGCGGCTGGAGTGTGGCTATAAAAAGAGCGAAATATTGTCCTTTTATGCCAGCAATGCACCTTTTGGCAGCAATGTGGTGGGTTTGGACGCCGCTTCCTGGCGCTATTTTGGCCGCGGCCCCGAACAATTATCCTGGGGCGAAATGGCGGCGATGGCGGTGTTGCCTAATTCCCCGTCGCTGGTGAATCCGGGAAAAAACAGGGCAATATTGCTCAAAAAGCGCAACCAGCTTTTAGACAAATTGGTAGAACAGGGGATTATCGACGCCACCACCGCATCGCTTGCTAAATTAGAGCCGGTACCCGATCAACCGCTGCCCCTGCCTCAATATGCCCCTCACCTGCTGCAGCGTTTCAAGGTGGACAGCCAGGCAAAGCGTTTTGGCGATACCCGGCTGAAGACAACCATCCGCACCAACCTGCAGCGGCAGGTAAATCAAATATTGGAACGTCATCACCAGCAATTAAAAGCAAACGATATCAATAACATTGCGGCCGTGGTGCTTGACGTGGAAACCGGCGCGACACTGGCTTATGCGGGCAACATTGCACATCCGGAGGACACATTGATGCAAAGCGATGTGGATGTGGTAAACGCGCCGAGAAGTCCCGGCAGTACTTTGAAGCCGTTATTGTATGCATCGGCAATGCATGATGGACTAATCCTGCCCAATAGTTTACTGCCGGATATTCCGACCCAAATATTGAGCTTTCACCCCAAAAATTTCGATTTGGTTTATGATGGCGCGGTGCCGGCATCACAGGCCCTGGCACGATCATTAAATGTGCCGGCGGTAAGGCTGCTCCAGCAATATAAAACCGAGCGGTTTTACGACCTGCTGCACAAAGTAGGCATCACGACGCTGAACAAACCGGCAGATCATTATGGTTTGTCGTTGATATTGGGCGGCGGCGAGAATACGCTTTGGGAGCTGGCCGGCTCCTATGCCGATATGGCCAGGGTGCTTAATCATTATAATAAATATGATGGCAAATACGACCCGGCGGATTATCATAATCCTGTGTACTCGATCATGCCCGCTAAAAAGCCCGACTTGCAAAAAACAGGTTTGATCGATGCGGGATCGATCTATTATACCTTGCAGGCCATGGAAGAAGTGATGCGTCCTGGCGAGGAAATGCTTTGGAACAGGTTCAGCTCTACCCAGCGCATTGCCTGGAAAACGGGTACCAGTTTCGGTTTCCGCGACGGCTGGGCCATTGGCATAACGCCAAAATATGTTGTTGCCGTGTGGGTGGGTAATACCGATGGCGAAGGCCGGCCAGGATTAACCGGTATCAGTACCGCCGCCCCGGCAATGTTCGAAATATTTAGGTTGCTGCCGGTTAGCCGGGAGTGGTTTGACATGCCCGCCGGCGAAATGGTAAAAATAAAAGTATGCAAACAAAGCGGCTACCGCGCCGGCGAGAATTGTGAAGATACTTATGACGAGTACGTGCCTAAAGGCGGCCTGAATGCGCCGGTTTGCCCCTATCACCAAATTGTCCATTTAACAGCTGACGGCAAATGGCAGGTTACCGGCAATTGCGTGCCGCCCAACCAGATCGTTAATAAAAAATGGTTTGTGCTGCCGCCGTCGATGGAATATTATTATAAAAGCCGCAGTTACGAATACCACCTATTGCCGCCTTTCAGGCCGGATTGCGCGTTGGGTGAGCGGAGCAACCCTATGGAAGTTGTTTACCCCAAGGACGGCGCAAAAATATATGTACCGCTGGAAGCCGACGGCACGCGCGGCCGGGTAATATTCGATGCGGCGCACCGGCAGGCAGGAGTCAAGATATTCTGGCATTTGGACGATGACTATGTAGGGGAAACGAAATATTTTCACCAGATTGCCCTGAATCCGCCGCCCGGGAAACATACGCTTACTTTAGTTGATGGAAATGGAAATGAAGTGCATGTGGGGTTTGAGGTGCTCTCTAAATAGTTAGCAGTGGGCAGTTTGCAGTGGGCAGCAGTCTGTTTGCAATGGATAGTAAACAGTTTGCAAAGGCAAGAACCGCTCTTCTATCGTAAAAACTGCAAACTGCAAACTCAAAACTGCCAACTGATACCTATATTGCCTGATGGAAACGGGGGTAAAAAATGCTTGAACAATACGACCTGGGCAACCTGATGGTGCTTGATATTGAAACGGTTCCGCAGTACAGCAGTTTTGAAGAGGTGCCCGAGCATTTTCAAAAGCTATGGGAACTAAAAACGCAATACCAGCGCAAAGAGGAAACCGCCAGGGAATTTTATGAGCGGGCTGGTATTTGGGCTGAGTTTGGCAAGATCATCTGTATTTCGGTAGGAATATTTGCCGGCGGGAAAAAGACCAGTTTAAGGGTTAAATCTTTTTCGTCGCACGACGAAAAAGAAATATTAGAAGATTTTTCCGCGCTGCTAAACAGCCAGCCGCCAACGCTGATATTATGCGCGCATAATGGCAAAGAATTTGATTTTCCGTATATCTGCCGCAGGATGCTGATCAATGGTGTAAAAATACCCACACAATTAGAAATTTCCGGCCGCAAACCATGGGAGATCAACCACCTGGACACCATGGAGCTATGGAAGTTTGGCGACTATAAAAATTATACTTCGTTAAGCTTACTCACCGCAATTTTTGATATCCCGACGCCTAAAGATGACATCGACGGCAGCCAGGTGGGCCATGTATACTGGGTAGAGAACGATTTGGACAGGATTTCTATTTATTGCGAGAAAGATGTGATTGCCACCGCGCAATTGCTGCGGCGCTACCGTGGCGAAGAGTTGATAACCGATGATTTTATTACCATAGTGGGCCGCTGATGCTGCAGGTAAACGATCTTAATATAAAATTCAAAACGCAAAACGGCTTTTTTGAGGCGGTCAAGGGCGTTTCCTTTCATTTAAATAAAGGCGAAACCGTTGGAATAGTTGGTGAATCCGGTTCAGGTAAATCGGTCACATCACTCGCAATTATGCGCTTGCTGGATGAAAAGCAAACCATAATCGGCGGGCAGGTGCTTCTTGGCGGGCAAAGCCTTTGTGAACTTTCAGAAGAAGAAATGCAAAAGATAAGGGGCCACCAGGTGGCTATGATCTTCCAGGAGCCGATGACCTCACTAAACCCGGTATTTACCTGTGGGTTCCAGATCACGGAGGCTATTCGCCTGCACCTGAATGTAAGCAAGGCCGAAGCAAAAGAAAGAACAATCGGCCTGTTTAAGGAGGTGCAGTTACCCCGGCCGGAAGCCATCTTCGACAGCTATCCGCATCAAATTTCGGGCGGACAAAAGCAAAGGGTGATGATCGCGATGGCCCTATCCTGCAACCCGGAAATACTAATCGCCGACGAGCCGACGACAGCGCTGGATGTTACGGTTCAAAAAACCATTATCGAACTTTTGCATAAATTAAAGGCAGAACGTAATATGAGCCTGGTGTTTATCTCGCACGATTTAGGGGTGATCAGCGAGATTGCCGACCGCGTTTTAGTGATGTACAAAGGCGAAGTAATTGAAGAAGCCGCGGTTAAAACTTTGTTTAGTCACCCAAAACACCCTTATACCAAAGGTTTGCTGGCCTGCCGCCCCGTTCCTGCCCTTCATTTAAAAAAATTGCCCGTGGTTGCTGATTTCCTCGACACCGAAAATAAAAAAGCGGCAAGCATTGAAAAAATAAGGGAAGGTTACGTCTATAAGCCCGGTGAAATTGCGGAAAGAAAAGCCAAGCTGTATGCGCAAGAACCGTTGCTACGTATCGGACAGTTAAATACCTGGTTCCCGACAAAGAAGAACCTACTAGGGAAGCCAAAAGAGTTTGTAAAAGCGGTTAAAGAAGTCAGTTTTGATGTTTATCCCGGCGAAACGCTTGGGCTGGTGGGTGAATCGGGCTGCGGAAAAACAACTTTGGGCCGAAGTATTTTAAGGCTGATCGAACCGACCTCAGGAAGCATCAATTTTGAAAATACCGATCTGCGTGCCCTCAAAAAAAATGATTTGAGAGAGACACGCCGGGATATACAAATTATATTCCAGGACCCTTATTCGTCGCTGAACCCGCGGCTTACTGTTGGCGATTCATTAATGGAACCTTTACAGGTGCACCAATTTTACGCCAATAACACCAAACGCAAAAAAAGAGTTTTGGAACTGCTGGAGCGGGTAAACCTGCTGCCCGAGCATTTTAACCGTTACCCGCACGAGTTTTCCGGCGGACAAAGGCAGCGCATTGTAATTGCGCGTGCGTTGGCGCTTCAGACAAAATTTATTATTTGCGATGAGTCGGTTTCAGCGCTGGATGTTTCCGTACAGGCCCAGGTGCTAAACCTGATCAGGGAATTGCAGGACGAGTTTAAGCTGACCTATATTTTTATCTCGCATGATTTGGCGGTGATCAAACATATATCCGACAGGATGATGGTGATGAATAAGGGGGAGATTGTGGAGATGGGCGATCCGGATGAGATTTATTACCGGCCGAAGGAGGAGTATACGAAGAAACTCATAGCGTCTATTCCGGGGAACGAATCCTGATTGGTATGCGTGAGAGCGCTCCAAATTCGGCTAAAGCCGTTCTATTGTTACCATTTATTCCGTCGGCTAAAGCCGACGGCAATGAACAAAAAAGAAATTCATTGCCTCCCATTTATGGGACGGGTTGAAAAGAAAACCGCTTCTGGCTTTAGCCAAAACAAGTTTTATCTTTGAGTAATCAAGAATCGGACATGAAAATTGGTGAGGTTATTACGGTTGATAAAGAAATTTTAGGTGGAACTCCTGTTTTCAAGGGGACACGTGTCCCGATAAAAAATCTCTTTGATTATCTGAAAGCAGGCGACTCTTTAGATGATTTTTTGAGTGATTTCGATTATATCCGGAAAGAATATTGCACAGCGGTATTAAGCACCGCGGAATTATTATTCACAGAGGCCTATGCCGAAGGTCCGGTCATGTAAAAAATCAGGCCATAAGATTTTAAGGTAAGTTAAAAATGACTGATGAACAATCCCTGGATTTTCAAACCCATCTGAGAAACATTCGGAATGAACGCCATTAGGTTATTGATTGTTAGGATAAAAAAATCCAATTAATTTTATTGTAATGAAATATCTCCTTATTTTATCAACCCTGATTGCCTCGATTTTCTCAATTCAAGGTTGCTCTGATAAGCCCAGCGCAAAACAACAATCTCCACTATCGGCCACTGATTATCATAAAATTGATTTTATAAAATTTATCTCAGAACGTAAGAACGACACCGTCGACTTCTATGAGGGGTTTTTGCTTGATAAAGAATTTGTAAGCGTTTTTGAGCATGGCGAGTTTTACAAAAATGACGTAAATGAATTTCTTAACGCAGGGCACTTCACTTATCCGCAGGTTGCGGTTTGTATTTGCGCGATGCAAAAATTAAATGTGCACGATTATGTGAAACTCTGCAATATTATTTTAGCGCTGTATGACGACAACAAAGTTCCGGAAGGTTTATTGCAAGACGCCATTAGTCCTGATTTTTTACACGGACTAATCATTATTGATAACTATAAGGAGGCCGACGTTGTAGCATTATTAAAAAATATCGAAAACGATAAAAAGATAACAAACAAGGATTTCAGAGCAGGGCTGCCGGATATATTATCCGGTAAGTCTTCACGAGAGCTCAAGAAATTTTACGACGGTAACCAATCGGGTTAGTATTAAAACATCAAAGGTTGTCAAACATTGCCGTCATTCCGCAATCGATATTCCGATTTCCGCATTTAAAAACCCTTATCTTTGGTCCGTACTTACATCTTCCTATGTCAAAAAACAAAAAACACGCTTCCATCGACCAGGTATTCACCAAAATGGTGCTGGATATATTCGAACAAAACGGCAATACGCCGCTTAATTGCAAACAAGTTTCGGCCAAATTAAATATTCATGACGCCGAGGCGCGTGATGCGATTTTCGATATCCTGAAAAATGAGACAAAAAAGGGCACTTTAAAAGAGATTTCGCCGGGTAAGTTCCAACTGTTGGTGCTAAAGACCTTTATCGAGGGCGTGGTGGACATGACCAATGATGGTTCGGCCTTTATCGTTACGGAAGATGAGTTCGAGAACGATATTTATGTGGCCCCGCGTAAGTTGCGCAATGCCCTTAACGGTGATCGTGTAAAAGTTTACGTTTATGCCAAAAGTAGAGGGAAAAATAAAGAAGGCGAAGTAATAGAAATACTGCACCGCGCCAAAATGGAGTTTACTGGGATTGTGAAGTTATCGGAAAGGTTTGCCTTCTTTGTCCCGGACGACCGCAAGATGATGCACGATATTTTTATCCCCTTAAACGAGATCAACGGCGCTAAAAACGGGATAAAAGCGATTGCTGAAATTACCGACTGGCCGGCTGATGCCAAAAACCCCATCGGGCGTATCAAACAAGTGTTAGGTGTACAGGGCGAAAACGACACGGAGATGAACGCCATTCTTGCGGAATACGGCTTCCCTCTTTCGTTTCCATCAGAAGTAGAACATGAGGCTGAAACTATCCCCGATGTGATCAGCAATGAAGAGGTTGCCAGGCGAAGGGATTTTAGAGATGTGATTACCTTTACCATCGACCCGTTTGATGCCAAGGACTTTGATGACGCCTTATCCTTTAAAAAACTTGAAAACGGCAATTACGAGGTGGGTGTACATATTGCTGATGTGTCACATTATATTAAACCCGATTCGGCACTGGATAAAGAGGCTGAAGACCGCGGAACATCGGTTTATTTGGTCGACAGGGTGATCCCCATGCTGCCCGAACACCTTTCGAACGGGTTGTGTTCATTGAGGCCAAAAGAAGACAAGCTGTGTTTCGCGGCGGTATTTGAACTGAACGAGGAGGCGCATGTCGTAAACGAGTGGTTTGGCAAAACGGTCATTCATTCGGACCGGCGGTTTACTTATGAAGAAGTGCAGCAGGTGATCGAGACCAAAACGGGCGACTTTGAACCGGAAATAACGCAATTGAATGCGCTCGCCTACAAACTCCGCGAGCGCAAGTTTAAAAACGGCGCCATCAGCTTTGAAACTACGGAAGTAAAATTTCAGTTGGACGAAACAGGCAAGCCCATTGGTGTTTATGTAAAAGAGCGCAAGGACGCCCATAAACTGATAGAAGATTTTATGCTGCTGGCAAACCGCAAAGTGGCCGAGTATGTAAGTAAATTGGGTAAGGGCAAACAGCGGTACACGTTTGTTTACCGTGTGCATGATACGCCGAAGCCGGAGTCGCTGGCAAATTTTGCACAGTTTGCTGCCAGATTTGGTTATAAGATCAATACCAAATCGGATAAGGAAACGGCCAAATCCCTCAATTACCTGATGGAACATGTGGAAGGCAAGAAAGAGCAAAATGTGCTCACTCAACTGGCCATCCGTTCCATGGCCAAAGCCATTTATACTACCAAGAGCAGCAGCCATTATGGGCTGGCGTTTGATCATTATACCCACTTTACCTCTCCCATCCGCCGTTACCCGGATGTGATGGTGCATCGGTTGTTGTTTCATTACTTAAATGGCGGCCAGTCGGCTAATGCCGAGCATTACGAGAAATTGTGCCAGCATGCCTCGCAGATGGAAAAAAAGGCTGCCGATGCCGAGCGTGCATCAGTAAAATACAAACAGGCTGAGTTTTTGAAGGACCAGGTGGGCCAGGTTTATGATGGGGTGATCTCGGGCGTGACGGAATGGGGCATGTACGTGGAGATCATCGAAAATAAATGCGAGGGAATGATACGCCTGCGTGATATATCGGACGACTTTTATACTTTAGACGAAAAAAATTACGCTATCATCGGCCAGCGCAAAAAGAAGGTTTACCAACTGGGCGACGAGGTAAGGATAAGGGTGAAAAATGTGGATCTGACGAAGAAGCAGATTGATTTTTCCCTCGTGTCGTAGAGACGCGATGCATCGCGTCTCCCGCTGACAGGTAACAAACTTTAACCCGGTTATTTCGTTTCGAGACGCAAAATATTGCGTCTCTACATAATTCAGAATGAAAAAGTTAAGAGATTTACAATTAATTATAGAGGACGCTATAGCCAAACTGGAAATACCTGAACATCCAATTGAATTATACGAGCCCGTAAAATATATCCTTTCCCTTGGCGGCAAACGGATGCGCCCGGCTCTGTTGCTGATGGCCTGCGATTTGTTTGGCGGCGATGTAGAGGCTGCTCTGTCCCCTGCCCTGGCTATCGAGGTGTTTCATAATTTTACGCTGGTGCATGACGATATTATGGACAATGCGCCCCTGCGGCGTGGTAAAGCAACGGTGCATGAACGATGGGGCCAAAACGCGGGTATTCTTTCGGGCGATGTGATGCTGGTGCTGGCTTATCAACTGATGATGAAGGTTGAGGACGGCCTGTTGCGCACGATATTGGATGTTTTTAGCCAAACGGCGGTCGGCGTTTGCGAAGGGCAGCAACTGGATATGGATTTTGAAAAGCGGCACACGGTTGGGATTGACGAATACCTGAACATGATCCGCCTGAAAACATCAGTGCTGCTGGGCGGAGCGTTGAAGATCGGCGCATTGATCGGCGGAGCGAATTTAGCTGACGCCGAATTGCTGTATAGCTTTGGCGAACATTTGGGCATTGCCTTCCAATTGCAGGACGACATCCTGGATGTGTACGGCGACCCGGATAAATTTGGCAAACAGGTTGGCGGCGACATCATGTCGAACAAAAAAACTTACCTGTTAATAAAAGCGCTTGAACTGGCCAATTGGGCCCAGGCCAGTGAACTGAACGATTGGATCAATTCAAAAGATTTTGATGGTGAGCAAAAAGTAAATGCGGTTACAGAGCTATACAACCAGCTGAACGTAAGGCAATACGCCGAACATGAGATGGAAACCCATGCCGAAAAAGCTTTTAAAGCACTTGACCAGATCAGCCTGCCGGCAGAGCAAAAACAATATTTGCGGTATTTTGCCGATGGGTTGTTAGTTAGAGAAAATTAGCTTAATTTCGGATTTTTTCACGATGTGTTTGTTTTTCAGCGGCATTCAAGAGGGCTTCGCCGTTCGGATGTTCGATTTCGGATTTATTTTTCTTGATTGGGAAGGCCTCTCAGGCCTGATAGATTTAGCGGAGGGCTACCATGAAAAAGTTTTTATTTATTTTCATCGCTTGTTTTCCAACCTATTTATTTTCACAAAAAACCGATTCGTCCGGCTACGCGGCTGAGGATAAAATTTTCGCGTCACCGGTTGAAGTAATGCCCGAATATAAAGGCGGCATGGCCAGGTTTTATGCCCGGCTTGAGCATATCCCCTACCTTTTTATGGATGAGATGAACCACCGGCACGGCGAAGTGATTGTTTTTATGGTTGTTGAAAAAGACGGCAGTGTAAGCAATGTGAAGGTGCTTCACGGGATCTCGCAACAGGAAGATGCTGCAATTATGAACGCCATCACACGTTTGCAAAGGTGGAAACCGGGTATGCACAATGGTAAACCTGTTAGGGTACGATTTGCAATTACGATAAATTTTAGGATTGTAGATGATTTGTAGGGGAAAGCCGGCGACGTTATTTTGCAGACGGGTTGGCAGTCAGAGAGAATTAGTATATTTATGGGGTGACAAGATTAGTCTTATTTTCATCTTTGCTTTTGTTCACGATTGCAGGCGACGCTCAATCCACCGACTCCATTCATTATGCTAAAAGCGATACAACAATCTATTCAATTGATTCTTTAACTGTATTATTGTCTCGGGATACCTCCCGAAAAGGAAACTCGTGGAATTACTTCTTTAAAGCCGATATTGACTCGGCACATTATCCATTAAATGCAAGAGAAGAAGGCTTGCAAGGCATAGTAAAAGTTTCTGGTATAGTAGAAAAAGATGGGAGCCTAAGTAATTTGGCCATAATAAAGGGCATCTCGGCAGATTTAGATAAAGAAGCATTACGATCTTTGAAAGAATCAACAATAAAAAAACCATTTTTGGTCAATGGGATACCCTTACGCGTAAGATTGATTATTCCCGTCAAATTCAGTTTAAGAGAATAATTATATGAAAAAAAATATCTTAGCTAGTGCTCTTTTTTGTCTGGTCATTTTAGTAGTACACGCCCAGCAACACCTCACCTCCGGCGGCAAGCTCAAACCCGAGCAGGCCATTATGGATATCCGCCATTACACGATTGCGCTGGATGTAAATTTTGATGAGAAATCAATTGATGGGTATACCACCATCGATGTGATCATGGCGCAGCCTACGCATGTTTTGTTGTTCGACCTGCTCGACTCGCTGGATGTGAGACAAGTGCTCGTCAACAATAAAAAAGAACCTTTTGAGCATAAAAACGATATGATCAGGATCAGCCTGGCGGATGAGCTGCCGGCCGGACGCGCCGTTGTTAAGGTGGTATACGGCGGCAAGCCGCATGTAGCGGTGAGACCACCCTGGGATGATGGGTTTATCTGGTCGCGCGATTCCACCGGTCATCCCTGGATGGCCATTACCGCGGAAGGGACCGGCGGCAAGCTGTATTTTCCGTGTAAGGACCACCCTTCGGATGAACCTAACGAGGGTGTAGATATGATAATAACCGTACCGAAAGATTTAGTAGTTGCCGGGCCTGGCTTATTGCAAAACGTAACTAAACACGGCGATAAAGCTACCTATCATTGGAAAACCAATTACACCATCAACAATTACAGCATAATTTTTAACGTGGGCGATTACAAAGTCGTTAGCAGGGACTATACCACGGTTGACGGCCATCACGTGCCCATGCAGTTTTATGTATTGAAAGAGCATGCGGATAAGGCTGAACATTTTTTGGACATGCTGGTGAAGGTAACACACGAAAAGGAAAAGTATTTCGGCGAATATCCCTGGGCGAAGGAAAAGATCGGGATGGTTGAAACGCCGCACTTGGGCATGGAGCACCAAACCATGGTGGCTTATGGCAATAAATTTCGCTACACCAAAGTTGGGGGCGAGGATTACGACTGGCTGATGCACCATGAATTTGGGCATGAGTGGTGGGGTAACAAAGTCACCGCTAAGGATTGGGCTGACTACTGGATACATGAAGGCATAAATACTTTTGCCGATGTGCTGTATTACCGTGAGTTTGGCGGTGAGCGGGCTTATATCGACCAGTTTAAAAGCTTTGCGCCCCGGATCGGTAATAAAGTACCGGTGATCATAGGGAAAGATATTGACGAAGAAGCTGCCTACACCGACGATATTTATGCCAAAGGCGCATTTTTTATGCATACTATCCGCTATGTAATGGGCGACAGCCTGTTTTTCCCGGCCCTTAAAAAATTTGTCACCTCGCCGCAGTATACCTATGATAACCTGGTCAACACGGATGATGTGGAGCAGTTTTTCAGCAAGGAGGCCGGCCAGGATTTGAAACCGCTGTTCGACTTGTACCTGTATACCGTCAACAAACTGGACGTATATGTTAAGCAACTGCCCGGCGATCAATATCTTATTCAGTTGCAAAACATGTCTATCCCATTGCCGCTGGATATTAGCTCCGATGCCGGCACCAAGCGGCTGGTGGTTAACGCGAAAGGTATAACCATAAAAAGCAAAACACTGCCGGTGATTGATCCGGATATGTATTATTTGAAGAAAATCACCATTGAATAACAAATCAGGAATGAAAAAATATTTATTTACAATAATTGCCGCTTTGTATGCCATGTCGGCCACAGCCCAAAAAAGTGATACGCTGAAAGATGCGGCAGCGGATACGCTGATATTCACAGCGGTTGAAAACATGCCGCAATTCCCGGGTGGCAAAGAGAAGTTTTATCATTTTTTGAGCAGAACGATCCGCTATCCGGCGATTGCAAGGGAAAAGAACATCCAGGGTAAGGTGGTTTTGACCATGGTTGTCGAAAAGGATGGTTCACTAACCCATCTCCGGGTGATCAAGAGTTTGTCTGATGATACGGATGAGGAAGCACTTAGAGTAATGAGGTTATGCCCCAGGTGGAATCCCGGAACACAAAATGGAGCAACGGTACGGGTACAATATTCCATGCCGATCAGTTTTACGCTTGCTAACTAATTATCATGAAAAAAATACTGCTAACCTTAACAACACTGTTATTGTTATCGACAGCACAGGCCCAAACTGCCGACACCGCTAAAACCAAAACAGCAAAAACCGCGAGCGTCGAAGTAACAATAGATTCCCCGGTCGGCGGCCCCGAAGACAAAGGAACGGTATTTACCTCTGTAGAACAGGAACCGGAATTCCCGGGTGGACTAGATGCCTTTTCCCATTTTTTAATCACCAATATCCGCTACCCGCAAACAGCACGCAAAAATAAAAAGCAAGGAAGGGTAATTGTCACCATGGTTATTGAAAAAGACGGCACGGTGACTGACGTGAAAATCGCCAGAAACGTTTCGGACGACCTGGATGCCGAAGCGACGAGGGTAATTAAATTGAGCCCCAAATGGGTCCCGGGCATACAAAACGGCAGGCCTGTACGGGTTGCTTATGCGGTCCCTATTAATTTTACACTTGATAAATAATCACGATGAAAAAAATCCTGCTAACATTAGTTCCCCTGTTAATAATATTGACAGCCAAGGCCCAACTTACCGATTCAGCCAGAATTAGTAATGACAAGGTATTTGTGTCGGTAGAACATGTCCCCGAGTATTCTGGTGGTATCAGTCAATTTTATAAATTTTTGGCAAAAAACCTGCGTTATCCTGCGGCAGCACGGGAAAATAACACGCAAGGACGGGTGATTGTAACTATGGTAGTTGAAAAAGACGGTTCACTTAGCCAGGTAAAAGTAGCAAGGGGTATTGGCGACGGCTGCGATGAGGAAGCGGTAAGGCTTGTTAAATTATCCGCGCCCTGGAAACCAGGTGTACAGAACGGACGCGCGGTAAGGGTACAGTATACGCTGCCGGTTACTTTTGAGCTTTAAGGATAATTAAAAACACTTTAAAGCAAAAAGAGCCCTGAAGGTGCGCCATGTACAAACACGGGGCGAAGTCCTGTGAAAAAAAAGGCCTGTATTTTTTAAAAATACAGGCCTTTTAGTATGATCAAATGCTGAATTACTCAGCTGCTTTTTCTTCAGTATCTGCTGCTTTCTTTTTCGACGCAGCTTTCTTTTTTGGAGCTTCTTCAACTGCGGGAGTTTCTTCAACTGCCACTGCTTCTGCTACTGCAACTTTTTCTTCGGTTGCTTCTGCTACCGGAGCTTTTTCTTCGGCAACCGGCGCTTCCACTTTAACTGCTTTAGCTACAGGCTTTGCAACCGGTGCGGGTGCTGCAACTTCGGCTACGGGCTCGGCGGCAACCGGGATAACCGAAACGTATGAACGATTATCGGCTTTCTTTTTGAAAACTACGATACCATCTGCCAGTGCGAATAAAGTATGGTCTTTACCCAAACCTACATTAAGGCCTGGGTTATGCGGGGTACCGCGCTGGCGAACGATGATGTTGCCTGCAATTGCCGGCTGACCGCCGAAAATTTTGATACCTAAACGTTTGCTATGTGATTCGCGGCCGTTTCGTGAACTACCGGCCCCTTTTTTATGTGCCATTTCTTAAATTTCTTTTTGTGATCCGCCTGCAAGGCGAAAGCGATTAAACTTTAATTATAATGTTATACCGGTGATCTCGATCTTGGTAAACTGCTGACGGTGACCGTTTTTCTTTTCGTAACCTTTTCTTCTTTTCTTTTTGAAGACGATCACTTTATCACCTTTTAAATGCGACACGATCTTAGCAGATACTTTAGCACTTTTTAAATCAGCTCCTAATTTAAATTTACCTTCGTTTTCGGCTAACAATACATTGTCAAATTCAATACTAGCGCCTTCATCCCCTTGTAGCCTGTGTACAAAGAGCTGCTGGTCTTTTGCAACTTTAAATTGCTGTCCTGCTATACTTACTATTGCGTACATGTTTGTTAATTATTGTTTTTAAAATTCGAGGTGCAAATATAGAAATAAATTTTAAAAAAAGCAACGCTGTCAAATTACAACCCGCATTGTTTTTTTAAAGCATCTCCATATCCGGGAGAAATCGATTTTCCGCCCAATTTCATGCATTCGTTATAATATTTCAGTGCATTGGTGCAATCCTGTTTATAATAATACGCCGCAGACAACTTAAACAAGGTATTTTGATTGGTTGGGTCAACTTTGTACGATTGAATAAACAGGCCGATCGCTTTATTCATATCGTCTAAATTTCTAGTGTTTTCGTACAAAGTCATATAAATAGTCGCTTTGTCGGTCAAAATATCACTACTTGACGGATTGATCAAAAGTCCTTTTTCATACTGATTTAGCGCTTCTTTGGTGTCGCCGAAAGTAAAATATACCGCGCCGAACCCCCAATAGGCGTTTTCATTGCTAGGGTCGAGAAGCCAGGCCTGGTTAAACCTGCGCATGGCTGTTTCTAAATCGTGGCGATATAAATAATCGAAGCCTAGTCTTACTAATTCCTCAGAAGCCTTATGACGTGTACTTTCATGTTTTAATTCTTCTTCGATAAATTTCTGATCGTCCGCAATATGGTCCTTATCCTTTTTTACATTTCCATATTCGGGCCTCAAATTAATCTCTGATTTCGCATCTTCCTGAAATTGCGAATAGCTTATCTGCTGCGCTATTGAGCAGATCGGAAGTAACACCATCCAAACGAAAATATACTTCATGATTTTTATTTTTTCTGCCGGTCGTCAGCCACGCTTATCACACTTTCAATTTCCCGGATCAGCAGGCGATTAGCGTCGGCAAGCTTCTGCGGACCATCATAGCTGGCGTCAAATAAAACTGTTTTGGTTTTCTGCCGGTAATTCAGTTCGATAAAATATTTAAACGGTTTTGCGCCATTGTTGCTGGTTGTATCGGTATTGAGTTCTTTGGCGGGAAATTCCCAAAAGCCAAGTTCCGCGGCTTTGCGGTGCAGGTATAGGAGATCGTTACGGGTTAAATATAAGCGGGTTTTTACCAATTGATTTTGCCGGTTGAGGTATTGATATTCGCCGGTAGCGGAGTTGTACTGGTTAACCAGGCTATCCCCTTCGCCATACTTAAATACGATAGATTTAAATTCGGAAAAGTCATACGGCGACGGCGCAAATATCTGGTCGTAATAACTAAATATTGTATTTTTTGCCGCCAAAAAAACAATTACCAGCGCCACTATGGCCCCAACAAGCAAAAACCGGCGACCTAAAATTCCCTTACTTTTTCGCTTCGAGATTAAAAAAATAACCGCAAAAACCAGGGTTGCGCAAAGCAGGATCAAAAAAAGGCCAAGTCCATCGGGTGAAGTCATATCGGGTTATTTATTTTGCCTTTCTTCAGCCTCGCTTAAAATTTTTGTGATGTCCTTGATCATTACCGTATTGGCATCTTTTAACTTTAAAGGACCATTGTAGTCGGCATCGAATAAAGCCTGTTTGGTTTTTCGCTTATAATTGAATTGAATAAAATACCTCGGGGCCTTACCATATCCAGGCCTTGTGCTATCAGTATTTATCTCCATGTCCGGAAAATCCCAGAAACCCAGATGTCGCGCGTCAACGTGTAAGCTATCCAACTCAGTTTTAGTTAAAAATAAATGCGTTTTTACAAGCGAATCGTGTTTGTTTAAATAATCATATTCGCCTGTCCCTGAATTATAGTAGTTAACCATGCTGTCGCGGCTCCCGTATTTAAAAACAAATGATTTAAACTCGGAAAAATTGTAGGGGGCGTGTTTGAATACCTGTGCGTAGTATATCAGGCTGTATGCGAGAAATGAGCCGACTATAGTAACCAGTAGAAACGTCTTTTTTGCTCTGTCCGTCATGGAAATTAATTAGTTTTGGGCTGCAAAGTTAATATTTCATTTTAATTCATTTTCCCATTTGCTTACTACAGCGGTGGCAACTGCATTCCCGACCACATTTGTCGCGGATCTGCCCATATCCAATATTGGGTCGATTCCTATTATCAATGCAAAACCCGCTTCAGGGATATTAAATTGAGGAAGTATAAGTGCCACCACTACCAGCGCTGCGCGTGGCACGCCTGCTATTCCTTTGCTGGTAAGCATTAAAATCAACAGCATGGTTAGCTGCTGCGCGAGTGATAGGTGAATACCGTAAGCCTGGGCAATAAACAGCGATGCAAAGGTCATATACATCATGCCGCCGTCGAGGTTGAAGGAATAGCCCAGCGGCAAAACAAAGCTGACTATTTTGCTGCTGCAGCCAAATTGCTCCAGCTCTTCAAAAAGCTTTGGATAAGCGGCTTCGCTGGTTGAAGTACCAAAGGCCACCAGTATCGCATCTTTTATTTTCCCTATCAACCTGAAAACTCTTTTGTTAAGGATAAAATAGCCGGCTGCAACAATAAGGAACCACAAAATGAGCAACGAAAAATAAAACTCGCCGATAAAAACGGTATAGGTTGATAAAATACCCAGCCCCTGCTTGGCAATGATAGCCGCCATGGCGCCGAAGACAGCAAGGGGCGCCAGGTACATTACATAGCCGGTAATTTTAAGCAGCACCTGTGTGATGGCCTCGAAAACTTTTATGATGATAAGCCCCTTTTCGCCAATGGCGGCGGTGCCGATACCAAAAAATAACGAAAACACGACGATCTGCAAAATCTGGTTGCCGGCCATAGCGGCTATAAAACTTTCCGGGAAAATATGCTCGACGAAGTCTTTTAACGAGAAAGGCGTTGCCGGCAGGATTGTGCCGGGATCAGCATATGGCGCCGTAAGATTTACCGCCTTGCCCGGTCCGAAAAGGTTAACCAGCAGCATGCCAAGTAACAGCGAAACCAGTGTTGCACCCAAAAACCATAACAGCGTTTTGCCGCCAATACGGCCCACGGCTTTAATATTGTCGACCTTAGCTACGCCAACCACTAGCGAAGTAAACACCAGCGGCGCTACAATCATTTTGATCAGCTTCAGGAAAATATCGCTTAAAATGGTGAAGCCCTGCAGGCGCTTTTCGCGGAGTGCCTGGTTAAATCGGCTGTGCGCAGTAAGCAAAGCCCGTTGCTGTATCAGCATCTTGTAATCGCGGTCGGTGGTATCCTTCAGCCCCGCTAGCGCCTTTTGTACGCTAACTATCCCGGCCTGGGCATTGCTGATGCGGGTATTAATTTGGTTGATAACCAGTACATTGAACAAATACCCGGCAATTATCCCCAAAACGAGGGCGACAAAGATGTATAAGGTAAGTTTGCTTTTTTGCATTTTAGTGACCAGAGGCTGGAGATTAGAGATTAGTTGTTTTCGCTTAATTTAATCACCCGACTGTTTTCTCAACCATGTTATATAGCCGTTGATCATTCGCATACACTCTTCACAATCTTTTGCGAGGGAATCCAGCGTGGCCTTGTCAATGTATCCGTCGTCATTCGCGATTATCAGGTGATCGATAGTTTCCGGCGCAGATCCGCGAGCATTAATTAAAAACCTGGCTGCATCTGCATAATGAAACCTTCCGTGACCCTCCGCAATATTGTTGCCGACCGACCTTGAAGATCTAATGATTTGATCAGTCAAACGATATTTTTCTTCGTTGGGAAATGAAGTAACCAGTAATTTTATCGCGGTCCTCAATGCCCGCGCTTTTTTCCAAACCTCAAGATCAGTGAACGAAGCCATCAAATATAGTTTTTGTAAAAGTAAGCCAAATTGAAGCTACTTTTCCTAACCTCTGATCTCTAATCTCCAGTCCCTGATCTTTACCTCAAATGCGCCCTTAGCATCCAGGCCATTTTCTCATGGTCTTCCATAAGGCCGGTGATATAATCGCTGGTACCGTAATCGTGATATTTGGATGCGAAGGGATCGATATTGCCGCGGATAAATTCGATGATGCTTTCGTGGTCTTCCAGCAGTTCTTTGATGAAGGACAGGCTGTCGTTTTTGTCCCGGGTTTTTTCGGTTAAATGCGTCAGGTCCAAAAAGCTTTTCAATGTTGCCGGCGCGTAGTGGCCAATGGTGCGGATGCGTTCGGCCACGCTATCCATAAAGTCGTCCAGTTGTTCGTACTGGCTCTCAAAAAACAGGTGCATCGAGTGGAAATCGGTTCCCTCAACGTTCCAGTGTGCATTACGCGTTTTGGTATAAAGCACAAATTCGTCGGCCAAAAGTTTTGCCAGTTGGTCCGATACCGCCTTGCGGCTTTCCTGGTTAATTCCGATGATGTTCATGATAGTGATTTTTGAAAGGCAAAAATAGTTGTAAAAGTTGTAAGGGTCGTAAAAGTTGTAATGAGTTGACGAAATTTACAAAAGGTCAACTTCTGTAACCATCGCAAAAATAGTTGTAATAGGTTGTAAGGGTTGTAAAAGTTGTAATGAGTGTTGTAATGAGTTAAGAAAAATTACGGAAGATTAACCTCTACAACCCTTACAACTTCTACAACCTTTACAACTTAACTCAAGCAATCTTCTCTACCACCACCGCAGTGCCATAAGCAAGCACCTCGGTAACACCCTGTATTACCTCATTAGCGTCGTAGCGCATACTGATCACCGCATTGGCGCCATGCTCATGGGCATGCTGCAGCATTAGCTGGTATGCTTCTTCGCGGGCGGTTTCGCAAAGCTCGGTATAGATGGTGTTGCGTCCCCCAAAAACAGTTTGCAGGCCGCCGACAAAGCTACCCCCTACACCGCGCGAGCGTACGGTTATACCCCTTATGATGCCTAAATGCTGGGTTACTTTGTACCCTTCTAAAAATGTGCTGGTTGTGACTAACATAGTTTTGAATTAGTGAGTTAGTGAATTGATGAATTAGTGAATTAGTGAATTAGTGAGTTAGTGAATTAGTGAGTTATTGAATTGTTGTTGCTGGATTGAGTTGTGGCCAGATAGGTTTTAGCCTATCTGTTCTGCGGTTAAATATAAGGTTTTAGTGTTAATTTATAGATTACCGGCATAGCGTATCCATCGAGGAACGCTATGGGCAACTGGGCTGCGTGTTCTACAAAAAGCTACTGCTTTTTCGGCGGCAGGTCAGCTAAAATTATAACGCCGTAATTTTTGCCGCTAATACCGTAGTTTTTGGCCAGTTCGTCTTTGCCGATGACCGAAATGCTTTTCAGGTTTTTATCGCTGATATCCATCAGCTCATTATCAAAGTCGCCGGTAATCTGGCGGCCGTTTAAAATAAATTGAAAAGATGAGTCTTTTTGAGGGTCGACCGGCAATTGGGCCAAGTCCTTTGATCTCGACTTAAAGTAAGCCCAGTAATGCCGTTTAGCCGTTTCTTTAGTTTCGATGTAAATTACCCCATTTTTGCCTTCCTGCCCTACCAATTCCAGCGCTCTTTTGCCTTTAATCACCGTTATGGCAACAAAATCGGCGGGGTCGAAGTTTTCCAGCGCCATCCTGTTCATCCTGATGCTGTCGAGAAAGTATATTGGATCGCCCGGATTTTCTTCCATATAGAAATCTTTCGGTACAAACTGGTTAAAGCTATAACAGGAAACCATAAGGTCGGCGGCCGCTATTGGTTTATCCTGGTAATACGCCTCGTCAATTGGAAATTGCGGTTTTTTGTTGGTGTCGATCTTTACAAAAAATGACAGCGTATCGTTTGAAAAATTCCAATACGTTGAACAGCCCCGCGAACCCCAGGCATCTTTTAACTTGGGATATAATTTAAAAAGGTCTTTAAGGCGCATATTTTGCAGATCGACGAGCGTACCATCCGGCAATTTGCCTTTGAACTGCCGGGTGAGCCTGATTTTACTGATTTGGTTTGTGGTTTGATCTCTTTGGAAAATCATCCCGGGATATTTGCTGCTGTAATAACCCATACCTGCTACGTAGCGCGAATCCTGGGCAATGCAGCCAGGAGGCGTGTCCATTTCTTCCACGGTAGTATCTTTTAACCCGGCTGCCCGCAGCGAATCGAGCGTTGTATTGCAAAGGCACAAACCGTTTATGCTTAGTTTTTTGATGAGCGCGGCATCTTTCACCTGCGCCTGGCAATAATTTGAAGCGCCGGTTAGTAAAACAAGCAGTGCTAAGGCTGGGAGCGCTTTGTTAAAGTTCATGGGGGGAAAGTACAGAAAATTGCGGGGAATTGGCGGCGGTGTGGGTGGTGACATGGGTTTAGGTTCAGGCAGGACAATCGATGGGGATAAAAAATAAAAAAATTCAACTGCGCAAATAGGCTGCGCATTACCTCCCCTATTTAGCACAGTTTTATTAGCTTTAAAAACTTAATATTTTCATACTTAATATGCTTTTAACCATAACTACGACACACTACCCGGCTACCGACCTGGGCTATCTCCTGCATAAACATCCGGACAAAATCCAGACTTTTGACCTTTCGGCAGGAAAAGCGTATGTTTTTTATACCGAGGTGAGCGAACAAAAGTGTTCGGCTGCACTACTATTGGACATTGACCCGGTAGGTCTCGTGCGAAGCGAAGGGCCGCGGGGGAATGATTTTGCCCTGGAACAATATGTAAACGACAGGCCATACGTGGCCAGTTCGTTCATGAGTAACGCTATCAGCAAAGTTTATTCTTCGGCAATGAACGGGAAGTGCAAGGATAAGCCAGAAAAGGTTGATGTAGCAATGCCTTTCAGCGTGAAGCTGGCTGTGCTGCCGGTTAGCGGCGGGGAAGCCGTGTTGAGGCAGCTTTTTGAACCGCTTGGCTACCACGTTGATGCCATACAACACCCGCTTGACCCTGCCTTTCCCGAATGGGGTGACAGCCGGTATTTTACGGTGGAACTTAACCACGTAATAACGCTGCAGAGCCTGCTTTCTCACCTGTATTTGCTAATTCCGGTTTGCGACAATGACAAGCATTATTGGATAGCCAATGATGAAATTGAAAAGTTACTCGACAAAGGAAAAGGCTGGCTGGAAACGCATCCGTTGAAAGAAATGATCGTACGCAGATATCTGAAAAACCAGCGCGCTATGGCCAATCAGGCATTGGGTGTGCTGTTAAGCAAGGATGAAAGTGACGATACCGACGAAGAAGTGTCATCTGAAACAACAGAAGCGCTTACAGAACCAAAACCCAAGATACACGAATTGCGCTTGCTGGCAGCCAGGGACCAACTTTTACATGCCGGCGCAAAAACTGTTGCCGACCTGGGTTGCGGCGAGGGCCGGTTGACCAGGCTCCTGATGCAGGAAAAACAATTTGAGTTTATATTGGGCATGGACGTAAGCTACCGTGCGCTTGAAATTGCTAAAGACCGGTTAAAACTGGACCGCCTGCCGCCTAAACAAGCGGAACGGGTAAAACTGGTGCAGGGCTCTCTCACCTATCGCGACAAACGGCTACGGGGTTTTGACGGTGCAGCGCTGGTAGAGGTTATAGAACACCTTGACGAACCACGGCTGGCCGCTTTGGAGCGCGCTGTGTTTGAGGATGCCCGGCCGAAAACGGTGGTGATCACCACGCCCAATGCAGAGTACAACGTGCGCTTTGAAAATTTTGAAGATGGCAAAATGCGCCATAGCGACCACCGGTTTGAGTGGAGCCGCAAGGAATTTGAGGATTGGGGTAACGGTATTGCAGCATGCTACGGTTATACGGCTGTATATAAATCAGTGGGTGAAGTTGATGAAGAGGTGGGAGCGCTGAGCCAAATGGGAATATTTACGTTAAAAAATTAAACAAAATTATTAATTGAAAAGATATTCATGTTACCCAATAAATCTATACAAATACCCGAACTTTCGCTGGTTGTTTTAATCGGCGCCACGGGCTCGGGCAAATCAAGCTTCGCTAAAAAACACTTTAAGCCGAGTGAAATCGTTTCGTCGGACGCTTGCCGCTCAATGGTTAGCGATGACGAAAATAACCAGGTGGCAAGTGGCGATGCGTTTGAGCTGGCGCGTTGCATTACCGGCATACGCCTAAAGAACGGCCTGCTTACCGTTATCGATGCAACCAATGTGCAGGAAGAATCACGTCGTGATTGGATAAAACTTGCCCGCGAACACCATTTTTTGCCTGTGGCTATCGTTCTGAATTTATCTGAAAGGGTATGCGCAGATAGAAACGCTTTAAGAAGCGACAGGGCTTTTGGCGCTCACGTTATTCCGCAGCATATCTCACAATTGAAGCGCGGCTTTAAAAAGCTGAAATTTGAAGGGTTTAGGAATATTATTGAGTTACGGTCGCCGGAAGAAGTGGACGCCATTATTAACATTATTCGCGACCCTTTGTATAACAATAAAAAGCAGGAAAAGGGGCCGTTTGATATTATCGGCGATGTACATGGCTGTTATGACGAGCTGGTTAAGCTATTGGCTGAACTGGGATATTTGGATAATGGCAAAAGCTTGTTTCATCCGGAAGGAAGAAAAGCCATTTTCGTTGGCGACCTTGTTGACCGCGGACCAAATACGCCGGCGGTGTTAAAGCTGGTGATAGCGATGGTTGAAAGTGGGAATGCCTGGTGCGTACCCGGCAACCATGATATTAAGCTGTTAAAATGGTTTGATGGCCGGAACGTGCAAATAAAACATGGGCTGGAACGATCGATTGAACAATTGGTTAACGAAACGCCGGAATCACGGGAAAAAATGAAGACTTTTTTGGACGGGTTGATCAGCCACTATGTATTTGATGAGGGCAGGCTGGTAGTTGCGCACGCGGGCTTAAAAGAGGAAATGCAGGGTCGCGGTTCCGGAGCGGTCAGGGAATTTTGCCTGTTTGGTGAAACGACCGGCGAAACGGATGAGTTTGGTTTGCCAGTACGTTATAATTGGGCATCCGAATATAAAGGTCGGGCCAAGGTGGTTTACGGGCATACCCCGGTACCGCAGGCCGAATGGCTTAATAACACTATCGATATTGATACGGGCTGTGTATTTGGCGGGTCGCTTACGGCGTTGCGTTATCCTGAGGGGGAACTGGTTGCCGTTAAAGCGGCCGAAGTGTACAGCGAACCCGTGCGCCCGTTGGACTACGAAAAAACATCCGCCCTTAACTTGCAGCAGGAAAGCGACAATGTGCTGGATATCGCGGATTTTACGGGGAAACAGATTGTGCAAACCGGGTTGGCGAAAAACGTCACCATCAGAGAAGAAAACGCCGTCGCTGCACTGGAAGCGATGAGCCGCTTTGCTGTTAACCCTAAATGGCTGATTTACCTGCCGCCAACAATGAGCCCGGCCAAAACCAGCAGTTTGGATGAATACCTGGAATTCCCGACCGAAGGGTTTGAATATTACAAAGAAGCCGGCGTGGATAAGGTGATATGCCAGGAGAAACATATGGGCTCGCGGGCGGTAATTATCGTGGGTCGAAATGAAGAAGCAATCGGCAAAGCCTTCGGCATTACGGGGGAGGGAATTGGCACTATTTATACGCGCACTGGCCGGCCATTTTTTAACGATAAGGAAACCGAACGGTATTTATTGTCGGCATTGAATGAAGGGTTGACGACATCAGGCTTTTACGATACTTTTGATACCGACTGGGTATGTTTGGATACGGAGCTGATGCCCTGGAGCGCAAAAGCACAGGCGCTTTTACAAAAACAGTATGCGGCAGTAGGTGCATCGGCAAGCCATGCCCTGCACGAAACAAATAACGCCCTGGGGCAGCTACTTAAAAGGAACATCGGCGGAAACGAGTTGGCTAACCTGTTTGAAGCCAGGGAGATGGAGACAGCCCGATTTGTAAAGGCCTATCAAACTTATTGCTGGCCGGTTAACAAGCCCCAGGATCATAAAATTGCCCCTTTCCATATCCTTGCCACAGAGGGAAAGCAATGGACAGATGAGAACCATGAATGGCATATGGAGCAGATCAAAAAGGTCTGTCTGGCCGGTGATGAGACCCTGCTGGCGACACCCTATCAGATCGTCGATCTGAATAATGATGAAAATGTTAACGATGCGACGAATTGGTGGTTGAACCTTACCGAAAAGGGTGGCGAAGGCATGGTAGTGAAGCCTTATAATTTTATCGAAAAAAATGCGAAAGGAGTTATACAGCCGGCTATAAAAATAAGGGGCAGGGAATACCTGCGGATAATTTATGGTCCTGAATATACCGAATCGCAAAACATGAGCCGGTTAAAGGCACGCGGCTTGCATGCAAAAAGAGCGCTTGCACTAAGGGAATTTGCGCTGGGTGTTGAAGGGCTACAAAGATTTGCTGATAAACAGCCTTTAAGGCGGGTACACCAGTGCGTGTTTGGCGTGCTTGCGCTGGAAAGCGAGCCGGTGGATCCGAGGCTGTAGGTTTTTTTCAGGAGAAAGCTGGATGATAAACTGAATCTCATCACGTCTTCGCAGGGTCTCGCAACGCGGACCCTGCGCCGTATGCCAAATATAACTTATTACTTTTGATGGGCACTTCTCAACTGAACACAACATATGGGTACATCCGGGAACACCGCGCAGGGTCCTCTTCGAGAGACCCTGCGAAGACGCACACTGCAAGGCTACGCGCGTTAAAAAAGCGTTCATCCCGCCCGGCTAAGCGTGTCCCTCCGCCAAGTCAAGCGTCAACGCTTGACTTTAAATAATTTTCAGCGTCCACGCTGAAATATTTACCCCGGTCTCACATCGTACCCTTAACTCAATCATCACGCTGCAAGGCTATGAGCGTTAAAAAGGCGTTCATCCAAATGAACAAAAATGAGCACTTTTTAATGCCGGTTTGATTTTTTCGATAGCATTTCGCACCCTGTTTGAGGTGAGTCAAGAATCAAGATGAAAAAAGCTCTTCATCTTGGCTCTTGGTTCTTGGCTCCTGGTTCTTTCTTCCCCGCTCTATCCCAGGTTCCCTTTCTTCAACTCACTCAAAGCATGGTTGACGGCCCGTGCGGTTAGCGCCATAAAGGTAAGCGAGGGGTTTTGCACGCCGGTGCTGGTCATGCAGGCGCCGTCGGTTACAAACACGTTTGGGCAGTTATGGAACTGGTTCCAGCCGTTAAGCAGGGAGGTTTTGGGGTCCTTACCCATGCGTACGCCGCCCACCTCGTGGATGTCCAGGCCCGGCGGCCAGTGATTATCATAGGGCGTTATGTTTTTGCAGCCTGCTTTTTCCAGCATTTCGGAGCCGGTTTGCAGGAAGTCGTTCATCAGCTTTACGTCGTTGTCGTCATAGTCGACCGACACGTTGACCAGCGGCACGCCCCAGTCGTCTTTTTTGTCTTTATCCAGGTAAACCAGGTTAGTTTCTTTGGGGAGGGTTTCGCCCTGCATCATCATGTAAATATCCCAGCCGCCCGCTTCGGAGATGTTGTCTTTATAATCTCCACCTATTTGTTGCCCGTCAACCCCGTGCCCCGCCCCTGCCCGGGTAGCCGAGTAAAATACCATATAACCGCGTTTAAAATCCATCTCCTGCTTGTACACGTTGCGAAAATTCGGCATCATCACCGCGCAGGGCCTGCGGCCATAATAGTAACTGTCCAGGTGGCCATCGAACGTGGCGGAGATATTGCCACGGTAGTTTTGGAAGGCGATAAACTTGCCCAGCAGGCCGTTATCATTTCCAAAACCATTCGGAAACCGCGATGAAGTGCTGTTGAGCAGGATCAGGTTGGTATTGATGCAGGCCGCGTTCACAAAAATGATCTTCGCGTAATACTCGGTAGCCTGTTTGGTATGCGCATCGATCACCCTCACCCCTGTCGCTTTGCCTTTTTTGTCGTCATAAATAATGGAATGCACCACGGAATTGGGCAAGATGGTCAGGTTGCCGGTCTTATTAGCCGTAGGCAAAGTAGCTGAGTTTGAGCTGAAATAACCGCCAAAGGGGCAGCCGCGCTGGCACAGGTTTCGCGCCTGGCACTGTCCCCTGCCTTGGTCCAAATGGATCTGTTTTGGTTTGGTAAGATGTGCACAGCGACCGATGATCACGCTGCGGTCCTTATAATTATCAACAATGCGTTGCCGGATCACTTTCTCTACTTCGTTCATTTCCCAGGGCGGCAGAAACTCGCCGTCGGGCAGGGTTTCCAGGCCATCCCGATTACCTGAGATGCCGGCAAAAAGTTCCACGTGGCTATACCAGGGCGCTATATCGTCGTAACGGATGGGCCAGTCGACCGCATAATTATCCCTTGCAGGCCCCTCGAAATCAAATTTACTCCAGCGCTGTGTTTGCCGCGCCCACAGCAGCGATTTGCCGCCTACCTGGTAACCGCGTATCCAATCAAAGGGTTTTTGCTGGATGTACGGATGTTCTTTATCCTTCACAAAAAAGTGATGCGTGCTTTCGTCAAAAGCGTAGCATTTGCTCGCTACGGGGTTATCTTCTTGTATTTTTAAGGTGTTATCGCCGTGGTGCTTAAACTCCCATGGGTTTTTGGTTGCGGTGGGGTAGTCTTTCAGGTGCTCCACTTTTCTGCCGCGCTCCAAAACAAGGGTTTTTAGGCCGCCTTCGCAAAGTTCCTTGGCCGCCCATCCACCGCTGATGCCTGAGCCGATAACGATGGCATCATAAGTATGGTCGCTATTTGGGGTGTAATTAAATTCTCCGGTTAGCATAGTTGTTTAATTGGTTTTTAAAGGTAGTGATTTGTGGGATTAGTTGTAATAGGTTGTAAAGGTTGTAGTGAGTTGTAAAGGTTGTAAAGGTGGAATTGTTAAAAAGTTCCCGGGTTAGCATGCGAATTAATAACCGCGACATTTCATAACTTTGAGGAATATGCTTCAAATCAGCGAACTGTATACCTACCCAATTAAATCATTGCCGGGCATTTCCCTCCGGCAAGCCCGTGTAACCGAACGTGGTTTTGAACATGACCGGCGCTGGATGCTGGTGGATGAAAACAATATATTTATTTCGCAAAGGGAAGCGCCCGAGATGACGCAGCTGCCGCTGTCTCTTGAGCATGAAGGCATTAGGGTGACTGACAAACGAAATGGCGATTCGATCCTGGTTCCGTTCAAAACAAACCATTTGAAAGAAAAAAGCCCGGTTGAAGTAATTGTTTGGGACGATACCTGTGCCGCTGAATATGTGAGTGTTGAAGCAGATGCCTGGTTTTCAAAGGCGCTGGGCTTCAATTGCCGGCTGGTGCACATGCCTGATGATAGCCGAAGGATCGTCGACCAGAAATATGCGCCGGGTGACAACATTACATCATTCTCGGATGCTTATCCTTTTTTGATGATCGGGCAAGCTTCGCTTGATGATCTGAATAGCCGGCTTGCCGACGCACTGCCCATGAACAGGTTCAGGCCGAACCTGGTTTTTACCGGTGGCAGCCCGTATGAAGAGGATTTAATGGCGCACTTTACCTTGGGTTCAATGAAT
>Ga0206949_1100_pt1 | contig 33030 bp, 24 predicted proteins | sample Alteio_BWOrgHeat_40_FD_153240 | JGI IMG/M metagenome (GOLD analysis project Ga0206949, IMG submission 153240) | Enriched cells from forest soil in Barre Woods Harvard Forest LTER site, Petersham, Massachusetts, United States -... | ecosystem: Environmental > Terrestrial > Soil > Temperate forest >...
ATCCCGTCAAAATATAAAACAGGATATGAGTTGAGTGATGATGTATTATACAACTCAAACGTATTCATCACACCCGGCGGAATATTTGGAAACGCAGGCGATGGATATATCAGGGTGAGTTTGTGCGGGAGCGTGGAAAGATTTGAAGACGCTATAAAACGAATTAGTAATTAGCAATTAGCAGTTAGTAATTAAAGTATCATTACTAACTACTAATTACTAATTAAAATGACTGTAACAATCATAGGTATCGGCCTTATCGGCGGCTCAATGGCACTTACATTGAAAGAAAAAGGCTTTGCCAATAAAGTGATCGGCGTTGATGCCAGCAAACTGCACTGCGAAAAAGCATTGGCTTTGGGTTTGGTTGATGAGATAGCGGAATTGGAAGATGCAGTATTACGGTCCGACCTCATCATTCTCTCAACACCGATCAATGCAGCAGAAGCATTGTTGCCATTGATCATGAAACATGTCACCAAACAGGTAGTAATGGATACAGGCTCTACTAAAAAAATAATCTGCGAATCTGCAAACGGTAATCCTAATCGCGGAAGATTTGTTGCCACGCACCCGATGTGGGGTACCGAATATAGCGGGCCGGAAGCAGCCATAAAAAATGCTTTTCATGGAAAAGCCACCGTTATCTGCAATAAAGAAGACAGCGATCAAGATGCTGTTGCACTGGTTGAAAAAGTATATGGCCTGCTCGGTATGCACCTTGTGTATATGAATGCAGCTGACCATGATGTACACGTTGCTTATGTGAGCCATATCTCACACATCACATCATTTGCTTTGGCAAATACGGTACTGGAAAAAGAAAAAGAAGGCGATGCCATTTTTGAACTGGCCAGCGGCGGTTTTGAAAGTACGGTTCGTTTGGCCAAAAGTAATCCTGCTATGTGGGTGCCCATTTTTATGCAGAACAGGGAAAATGTATTGGATGTTTTGAATGAACACATTGTACAGTTACGCAAATTCAAAGCATGTCTGGAAAAAGAGAATTATGAATACCTGGAAGAACTGATCGTGCAGGCGAATGGAATTAAGAGAATTTTGAAATAGATGATAGATGTTAGTTGGCAGATGGGAGAAAAGCAAATGTCAATATCTGTCATCTATCAACTAACATCTGCTGAATAACGAACAAACCGCACAAGTGTGCGACGCAACAGGCGATGAGACCCTTTCTGCCGCTGGGTTTCAAACAAAAAACAGGCAAAGAGGCATATAAAAAGTACCTTTGCGCAAATTTTTTAGTATATGATGACATTTGAAGGGTTGGGAATTGATGATAGATTGATTCGTGCAACCAGCGAGTTGGGGTATGTGAACCCAACCGCAATACAGGAACAGGCAATACCTATTTTGCTGAGCGGTACCAAGGACTTTATTGGCCTCGCACAAACAGGAACAGGGAAGACAGCAGCATTCGGTTTGCCATTGCTGCATATTATTGATGCAGCCGCAAAACATCCGCAGGCACTGGTGGTTTGCCCAACCAGGGAACTGTGTTTACAGATCGTAAAAGAAATAGAGCTCTTTAAAAAATACATGACAGGTGTTTCTGTTGTTGCAGTGTATGGCGGTGCGTCTATTGGTTTACAGATCCGCGACCTGAAAAGAGGCGTACAGATCGTAGTGGCTACACCGGGACGTTTGATTGACCTGATCGAAAGAAAAGCGATCAATCTCGAGCAGATCAAATATGTGGTACTTGATGAAGCGGATGAAATGCTGAACATGGGTTTCCAGGATGATATTGAATTCATCCTGAAGAATACACCGGCGCGCGAAAGCACCTGGTTATTCAGCGCTACTATGCCACCTGAGATCCGTAAAGTGAGCAGGAAGTATATGAAAGACCCGAAAGAAGTAACGGTGGGAAAAGTGAACACTTCTCACAAAAACATCGATCACCAGTATTATGTTACTACCGCGCAGCACAGGTACGAAACATTAAAACGGATCATCGATTTTAACCCGGGTATTTATGGTATCATTTTTACGCGGACAAAAGTAGACGCACAGGAAATTTCTGAACGTTTAACACGGGAAGGGTATGATATCGATGCATTGCATGGTGATCTGTCCCAACAGCAACGTGATAGCGTGATGGGACAGTTCCGCGATAAGAGCTTACAGTTATTGATCGCAACGGATGTAGCTGCACGCGGTATTGATGTAGCAGGCATTACACACGTGATCAATTACGAATTGCCGGATGATGTGGAAGTGTACACACACCGAAGCGGCCGTACAGGCCGTGCGGGTAACCAGGGGATCTGTATTTCGATCGTTCATGCGAAAGAGATGTACAAATTCAAACAGATCGAACGCATCAATAATTCGCAGTTTCATAAACTGGATATACCAAGCGGTAAAGATGTATGCAGGAAACAGTTCTTCCATTTTATGGATAAATTATTATCTGCCGATATCAGTCATGGCGATTATGAAACCTATGTTCCCATGCTTGCAGAAAAATTTGCCGATGTGAGCAAAGAGGATGTTTTGAAAAGAGTGGCAGCAATGGAGTTCGATCGGTTCTTAAAATATTATGAGAATTCTGAAGACCTCAATCTGCGTGAACGCAGCAGGAGAGATGTAAACGACAGGAGCGAACCAAGAAGAAGAGATGACAGGAGTGAAAGAAGCGAAGGGCGTGGAGACAGCCGCAAAGAATACACACGTGGCGGCGGCAATGCACGTTTGTTTGTAAACCTCGGAACAAAAGATGGATTCTTTAAAGCAAGTTTTCTCCAGTTCATTCTCGATATGAGCGACCTGAAAAAAGAAGTGCTTGGAAAGATCGATATGAAAGATATGAACAGCTGGATAGAAATAGACAGAGGATCAGCACAGCAAATGATCCGCTCATTGGACGGAAAAAGCTATAAGGGCCGAAGGATCCGGATGAATGATGCAGACAGCGGCGGCCCCGCTGGATTTGTGAAAAGGCCGCGCAGGGGAGAAGGATAGGCTTTGGGCGATCATTAATTACTAATTGGTAATTAATAATTAACAATTAAAATAGGTTGATAAGAATCCTTTTTATCAAATGATCGTATCAGGTTATAGAATCAAATATTTAAACAACCATAACAATTAATAATTGTAAAAATTCCAATTACTAATTATTAATTACTAATTATTAATTACCCATGGAACAGGCAATTGAACAAACAACTTCAGTGGAATCATTATTAAAGAAACGTCCGCTGATCATTTCCGGCCCTTGCAGTGCCGAGACGGAAGAGCAGGTAGTGCAAACCGCCATACGTTTGGCCGCAACAGGCAAAGTGGATATCCTCCGTGCAGGTATCTGGAAACCGCGTACGCGTCCCGGAAGTTTTGAAGGTATCGGTACCAAAGGTTTGCCATGGCTGCAGCAGGCGAAGAAAGCATCGGGATTACCGGTTGCTGTAGAAGTTGCCACCGGCAAACAAGTAGAAGATGCATTGCATTTTGATGTGGATGTTTTGTGGATCGGCGCGCGCACAACCGTAAACCCTTTCAGTGTGCAGGATGTAGCCGATGCCTTGCGAGGAGTAAATGTTCCTGTACTGATAAAAAACCCGATCAACCCCGATCTTGAATTATGGATCGGCGCAATGGAACGTGTACAAAAAGCAGGTATCAAAAATATCGGTTTGATACATCGTGGATTCAGTTCTTATGGAAATACAGAATACCGCAATGCACCCATGTGGCATCTTGCCATCGAGATGAAACGCAGGTATCCTGAATTATTAATGATCAATGACCCTTCACATATTTGTGGAAGAAGAGATATTTTGTTGGATGTTGCACAAACAGCGATCGACCTGGATTATGATGGATTGATCATCGAGAGCCATATCGATCCTGATAATGCCTGGAGTGATGCCAAACAACAGATCACCCCTGAAAAATTAGGCGAACTGATCGGCAGCATCCGTTGGAGAAGCGAAGATTCGGCTTCCGCAGAATACCATGCGGCGCTGGAAAAATTACGCCAGCAGATAAATAATTTAGATGACGAACTGATGCAGATATTAAGCCAGCGAATGAAAGTGGCTGAAAGCATCGGTACCTATAAAAAAGAAAACAACATTACGATCCTCCAAACCAACCGCTGGAATTCGATCCTGGAAAGAGCTTTTGCAAAAGGTGAAAAATTAGGGTTGAGCAAAGAGTTCGTTACCAAGTATTTTGATGCGGTTCACATGGAAAGTATCAATCATCAGAATAAGATCATGAATTCCTGATTGGTTACCCGTTTATTGGCTTATTAGTTTATTGAAAGATTTCTCTGCCGATAAACTAATAAACCAATAAACTAATCTTCGTTATTCAAGCTATGAAAAAAAAGACCTTTACATTTTCTACTACTTCCGTTGATTATTATTTCGATGCTGAATTTTCACACATAGAAAAATTAGCTCCGAAAGAAAATGCTGTGATCATCACAGATGAAAATGTATTTGCGAAACACAAAAAAAAATTCAAAGGCTGGAACACGATCGTTTTAAAACCAGGAGAACAATATAAAGTTCAGCAAACAGTTGATGTAGTAGTTGATCAGCTGCTTCAACTGGGAGCCGACAGAAAAACAACCCTCATCGGTGTAGGCGGCGGCGTAATAACAGATATTACCGGTTATGTTGCCGGTATCTATATGCGCGGCATCCGTTTTGGATTTGTTCCAACCTCATTACTCGCAATGGTCGATGCATCGATCGGCGGTAAAAACGGGATCGATGTTGGGGTGTATAAAAATATGGTAGGACTGATCCGCCAACCCGCATTTTTATTATTCGATGTTTCGTTTTTACAGTCATTGCCAAAAGCTGAATGGCAGAATGGGTTTGCAGAGATCATCAAACATGCCTGTATCAAAGATGCAGCCATGTTTAAGCTGTTGCAAAAACATACATTGACAGATTTTCAGAAAAACACAAAATTACTTTCTTCATTAATTGAACAGAATGTACTCATCAAAACCAAGGTAGTTGTTGGCGATGAATTTGAACAGGGCGAAAGAAAATTACTGAATTACGGGCATACACTGGGACATGCCATTGAAAACATGTATGAGTTAAGTCACGGCCAGGCCATCAGTATCGGCATGACGTACGCTGCAGTTATCTCGCAACAGCTCAAGCACTTCACCGGCGCAGAAGCTGTGGTGAACCTGTTAGACAAATATGGCCTGCCCACTTTTGCAAAATTCAATACCAAAAAAGCATTCAAAGTATTATTGATGGATAAGAAGAAAGATAATGTGAGTATCAATTATATCCTGCTGGAAAAAATTGGCAAAGGGGTGATACAGCCATTATTATTTGTCCAGCTCCAGGAAATATTTAAACAGTTCTGATCACATAATACACGGATTGGAATATATGATCGTAAGAATACAACCATCACAACTATCAGGCGCCATTCATGCCGCCGCAAGTAAAAGCAGCATGCAGAGAGGCTGCGCTGCAGCATTGCTTACTGTTGGACAAACCACACTGGTCAATCCCGGAAAAAGCAACGATGATCTTGCAGCACTGGATGTGATTCAAAAATTAGGCGCAACAGTTGAGCATACAGAAAATGGAGATCTTATCATCCACTCAAAAGGGATTCATCCAAAAAATAATGAGGTCAATTGTGGTGAAAGTGGTTTAGGTATCCGGATGTTCACACCTATTGCTTCATTAAGCGATCAACCCATCACACTTACCGGAACCGGAAGTTTATTAACCCGCCCCATGGATTTTTTTGATGAGATATTACCGCAACTGGGTGTAAAAATTAAATCACAAAACGGTAAACTTCCGTTACAGATCCAGGGCCCGTTAAAACCTGCAGATATTGAAGTAGACGGCTCACTCAGCTCACAGTTTCTCACAGGATTACTGATGGCCTACGGCGCAGCCGGTGCAAACAACGTAGCCATCACAGTAAAAAATCTTACAAGCAAACCCTATATCGATCTCACACTCCAGGTAATGAAACATTTTGGCTGGGACGTTGAAAATAACAATTACGAAAAGTTCTTTTTCAATAAAAATATTCACGGCTCACGGCTCACGGCTCACGGCTACACAGTCGAAGGCGACTGGAGCGGCGCCGCATTCATACTCGTTGCCGGTGCCATTGCAGGCCCTATCACTGTAAAAGGCCTCGATACATTTTCAACACAGGCCGATAAAGCAGTATTGCAGGCATTGATCGATTGCGGTTGCGGGTTATCTATTCAACCGGAACAGATCGAAATAGGGCCGGCGCCGTTAAAAGCATTTCATTTCAATGCCAACAATTGCCCTGACCTGTTCCCACCTTTAGTTGCTTTGGCATCTTATTGCGAGGGCACAACAGTAATTGAAGGAGTGAACCGCCTCACACACAAAGAAAGTAACCGCGCACTCACATTGCAACAGGAGTTTAGTAAATTGGGCATCGAAATAAACCTGCAGGATGATCTGATGCTCATAAAAGGCGGAACCGGCGTAAAAGGAGCGGTCACACATTCGCATCATGATCACCGCATTGCCATGGCCTGTGCAGTGGCAGGATTAAAAGCAAATAGTGAACTGGTCATCGAACAAGCAGAAGCGGTCAATAAATCATATCCTGAATTCTATACGCACCTGCAAAATTTAGGCGCCACAATAAACGAACAAACCAATAAACCAATAAACCAATAAACCTTGAACAGTTTCGGCCGCATATTCCGCATACACATCTTTGGCGAATCGCATGGCGAATGTGTTGGGCTGACCATCGACGGTTGTCCTGCAGGTTTGCCTTTGAATGCATCCGACTTTATCGAAGATATTGAACGGAGAAAAGGCGGCGTACAAAAAGGAACCACGCCACGCAAAGAAGACGATGTACCTATTTTCAAAAGCGGCTTATTCAACGGGCATACAACCGGTGCCCCGGTTACCATATTATTTGAAAACAATAATACCCGGAGCAGCGATTATGAAAAACAACGTGCCGTTCCACGTCCGGGGCATGCGGATTTTACAGCTCATGCAAAATATGGCGGCTTTCAGGATTTCAGGGGGGGCGGCCATTTCAGTGGCCGGTTAACCGTCTGCCTGGTAGCTGCCGGAGTGATCGCAAAAAAACTTTTACAAAACATACAGGTCAGATCAACCATTCTTGAAATAGGTGGCGAAACGGATCTTGAAAAAGGGCTTGATAAAGCCATCGAAGCAAAAGACAGTATTGGTGGAATTGTTGAATGTCGCGTGAATGGCTTGCCCGTTGGACTCGGCGAGCATTTTTTTGATTCAGTGGAATCGTTGCTCAGCCATGCCGTATTTGCGATCCCTGCTGTTCGCGGTGTTGAGTTCGGTTCCGGTTTTGCAGCAGCTAAAATGTTCGGTGTGGATCATAATGATGCGATCGAAGATAGCAGCGGCAAAACACGCACCAATCATGCCGGCGGCGTGATAGGAGGGATCACAAACGGAAATGAGCTTGTATACCGGATCGCCATCAAGCCTACTTCATCAACACCCAAAGAGCAAACTACCTGGAACAGGGAAACGAATGAAGTGGAAACATTTTCAGTTAAAGGAAGACATGATCTCTGTATCGCACTCAGGGTTCCTGTAATATTAGAAGCGGTTACGGCGATTGTATTAACGGACCTGATGCTGCTCGATCAGAAAATAAAACCGGTTCTGACTACTCACGACTGATGACTCACGTCTCACGTCTGAAGAAAATTTGCTCACAAATTAAAGAATCAATGGAATCAGATTACATATATCATATCACCACCAAAGACCAGTGGAAGCAGGCACAGGAACTCGGACATTACGATTCCGATACGCTCGCCACAGAAGGATTTATTCATTGCAGCACAGAACCGCAGGTAGCCGGCGTACTCGAAAGATATTATCATGGCAGGACAAGCCTGGTCAAATTGAAGATCGAAAAAACTAAGATAGAGCGCCCGCTGATCTTTGAACTGGCCGGTTCCATCAACGAGGTCTTCCCGCATATTCATGGCGCACTTAATCTTGATGCTGTAATTGAAGTAACAGAATTATAAAGCCTCAGGTTTCATTAATCGATCAGTTTGCTGTATACCCGTTCTCCCCAATACTGGTACGATGCTTTTTTCTCGTAAGGAGTTCCACTGATAACAGTATGAATAAAGCCATTCCTGGCCACCTGTTCGGTGTGATAAATTTTTCCTTTAGGGTTGGTTTTCAGGATGATATCGATCCTGCCTGCTAATGCGCTAAAATGTATTAAGCTCGTATCTGCTTTAATTTTAAATGGATAGAAACTGCTTAATTTCTGTTGCATTAATTTGGTACGGTACCAGGTTCCGCCAGTTGGGCTAACCAATGGTTTTCCATCATATAGTACAACGCTGTCATTATACGCAAGCACATTCAGGTGATGTTTTTTGGATGCATTCAGCCACTTTACAAATTTCAACGTGTGCAAAGAATCCTCGTAGCCATAATCACTGTCAATAAAAGCGATCCGTGTTATCCAGGAAGGTATCTGCTCAACCGCATCGAGATAGCCAAAAATAAAACTACCGCCTCCGCTATGACTGTTTAGCCTCACTTCAGGATGGTAAGCGCTAAATATCCCGGAAATGGAATCAACGATCCTTTTAATTTCCAAAGGGCCGTTCGCCTGTTGCTTTTTCCATGCCGGCCAGCTTTTCAACTCGTTTGCCATATAGGCGACAATAATATTATAGTCGCTCATTACCTGGCGCAGGTATCTTGTCTGAGCGGCAATATGCTGAATATCGTAGTGCCAGTCATCACCCGGCTTCATTTGTTTACCCATGGTCCATTCGATGCTGTTACCGTTGGGCAAAGCAAAAAATATAAGCAGGGTCTTCTTTTTACTATCCATTTTATGGGTAGCGTCGGGCAGGTTTATTTGGATGACGGTCTTATTATTCGGGTTGTTGATCTTTATTACCTGTTCGGAGGATGTTCCGTTAACAGTTTGAGTTGACTGTCCGAAACAAGCCAAGCCGGGAAATAATTGAATGGAATAAAAAAGAATATAGATTAAGTTCTTCAAATTTTATTTATTGATATACAAATACTTATAATGTATTAATTAATTATTATTATCAATCATAATTCATCCAATTGGCATGATGTTTGGCATTTATGTGTGGTTAGTTTTTAAAAAATGATCTCAAAACACTGTCTATATCCATTAGGTTTCCTATTTTACCTGAAGAGAAAGTTACTGGTTTGATGCTTCAAATTACATATTCATGATGAAAAAGGCCATCTGCCTGCTACTGCTTCTGAATTCAATTGTGCTGGCTCGGGCGCAAAAAGATAGTCTGCCAGCTAAGACTGACAGCCTTAGCCTTGCCCGTTCACCCATCTCAGATTCTTTCCGCGTTGTTGGTAAACCCATTTCAGGAACTGCCGCAACTTATAGCACGAAAGCCGACGGAACCAAAACAGCCAGCGGTGCTATATTTTCTAATCTGGAATTTACAGGTGCCTCTAACAAATTCAAATTGAACTCCTGGGTCAGGGTAACGAATACAAAAAATAAGAAGTCTGTGATCGTAAAGATCACCGACCGCACTTCCAAAAAAGAAAACGCACCGGTTATTGAACTAAGCAGGGCGGCTGCAGGTGTATTAGGATTTTTAAAAGTAGGTACTGCTAAAATTAAAATAGAGCAAATTGTTTTTATAGATTCATTATCAAATAGAAATAGTCAGATTGATACATCAAAAAAAGAAATAGAGCCGGGCGTTTTTGTTGATACAACCAAGACGCCAAACACCTTTATAACTACTGGTAAATCTATTACAGGCATTGCCAGTTTTTATAGCGCCAATCTCGATGGAACCAAAACGGCAACAGGCGAGCGTTACCGTAATGCCAAGTTCACGGCTGCCAGTAATAATTTTAAATTGAACACCTGGGTTCTGGTCACGAATCTTAAAAATCAAAAATCAGTTATTGTCAGGATCAATGACCGGATGCATCCCCGAATGAAACGGAAAGGCCGTGTTGTTGACCTGAGCGGGGTTGCTGCAACGACCATCGACCTCGCGGAAGATGGTATTACAAAAGTGAAAGTAGAGGTAATTGAATTCGTTCGGGAAAACACTAATCCTAATCCGGCAACGGATAGTTTGCCTCTCAAAACAGATTCAGTAACTGTTGCCGATTCAATTAATTCAGGATCGGTAAAAGCGGATTCGTTGAAAACTGATCCCAACACTGTTTTTGGAGTAGCCAGTTTTTATAGTTTCAATTTAGATGGCACAAAAACTTCAACGGGCGAAATATACCGGAACAACAAAATGTCTGCGGCGAGCAACAATTTTGATCTGAATACATGGGTCAGGGTAACCAATCTAACAAACAACCGGTCAGTAATATTGCGGATCAATGACCGGATGCATCCCCGGATGAAAGAAAAAGGCAGGGTTGTGGATCTGAGCAGGACGGCTGCGAAAAAGCTCAATTTTATAAAAAATGGCCTTACGCAAGTCAAAGTTGAAATTGTTGAGAAGGGAACTCTGAACTAAATGGGTATAATATAAAGTTATCTTAATTTTTAAAAATCAGATTCTGCCTGTATTTTTGCGCCACTACACTAAAACTCGCATTATGAAGAAATTCCTTTTTTGTCTAATAGCTGTCGGTTTATCAGCTGGATTATTTGCCCAGTCAACGATCAGTTATAAAAAAAGACCAACGTTGTCAGTAAATTTCTTTTTGAAAGATATGTATACTGCCAATCTCGTTGATCATGGCTCTCTCGCTTCTGTATTGAATAATAGCCAATGGACCAAAGTAAAGGACATGGCTCCTGGTTTAGGCCTTTCCTATTTGCAAGGATTGACTGACCATATTGATTTTGTGGGAAGTCTTGGTGGCTCATTTACTAAATACCCATTTTCATTTAATTCAGGGGTTACTGCTTCAAATGACAGCAAGTTTTTACTGGAAACATCAGCCAGCCTGAATTTTAAATTGCTTACGGACAATTATTTCGTAGTGCCTTATTTTACTTTGGGAATAGGCGCTTCTATGTATAGCGGAACTTATTTTGCTGCTACTATGCCTACAGGCCTGGGATTACAGTTTAATCTTGGTGAAGGAACATATGTAAACACCCAGTTTGGGTATAATGCCAAGATCAGCGATCTGGCTATTAACCATCTCACGTATTCCCTGGGTATCGCTTCTCCGTTAAAAGATAAAAAAGAAGCGCCTGTTGTTGTTGCACCACCGCCACCGCCACCTCCTCCTGTTGTTGAAAAAGATACAGATGGTGATGGTATTGTGGATAGCAAAGACAAATGCCCGACAGTTCCGGGTACTGCTAAATACGACGGTTGCCCTGTTCCTGATACAGATGGAGATGGTATCAATGATGAAAATGATAAATGCCCTACTGTAAAAGGAATAGCTAAATACAATGGCTGCCCGATTCCTGACCGTGACCATGATGGCATTAATGATGAAGAAGATAAATGCCCGGATGTTCCAGGTGTTGCACGTTACCAGGGTTGCCCTGTTCCTGACCGCGATCATGATGGCATCAATGATGAAGAAGATAAGTGCCCTGATGTTCCGGGTGTAAAAGAGAATTTCGGCTGTCCGGTTATAAAAGAAGAAGTAGTTAAGAAAGTAAATACCAGCGCGAAAAACATTTTCTTCCAGACAAACAGTGCCAAATTATTACCAAAATCATTCAAAGCATTGAATGATGTAGCAGCGATCTTAAAAGAAGATGCAGCATTGAAACTGGATATTGAAGGACATACAGACAGCACAGGTGGTGATAAGATCAATGTTCCTTTGAGTAAAGCACGTGCAAAATCTGTGTACGATTACATTGCTTCACAGGGAGTTGATGCATCAAGAATGAGTTCTGAAGGATATGCTTCTTCAAGGCCGATCGCTCCTAATAAAACACCGGCAGGACGTGCACTTAACCGCCGCGTTGAAATGAAACTGAAATATTTTTAACCGAACTGGATTAGTAATAACCAAGAGGGCCATCAATTGATGGCCCTCTTTATTTTTAATACGGGTTGCTGCTTAAATAATATTCACTTCTCGTTCCAGTTGTACATTGAATTTTGCCGAAACGCTTTCGATGATCGATGTTGATAGGGCAAATATTTCTGAACCTTTTGCATTGCCATAATTTACCAGTACCAATGCCTGCCTGGTATAACAGCCTGCATCGCCTTTTCTGTAACCTTTCCAGCCGCATTGCTCTATCAGCCAGCCGGCAGCGATCTTTATCTGCTCATTATTTGCAGTATAGCCGGGTATGGATGGAAATGATTTCCTGAGTTCTTCATATTGTGATTTTGGAACAACAGGATTTTTAAAAAAACTTCCTGCATTGCCTACAATGGCAGGATCAGGTAATTTGCTGCTCCTGATATTGATCACTGCATCAGAAATGGCGCGTATAGATAATTCATGCACCTGCATTTTATTTAATTCTTCTTCGATCACACCATAACTGGTATTAAATACAGGTTGTTTCTTTAATCTGAAAGTGACATTCAGTATCACAAACTGATCCTTGTATTTTTTCTTGAATACACTTTCGCGATAACCAAATCCGCAATCATTCAATCCGAATGTTTGTATCGAACCGGTTTCCAGGTGAAAAGCCTGTAATTCATGGAATACATCTTTTATTTCAACACCATAGGCTCCGATATTCTGCATCGGTGATGCACCTACATTTCCGGGAATCAAACTCAGGTTCTCGATGCCTGCATAATTGTGTTCAATACAATACAGAACAAATCTGTGCCAGTTCTCACCTGCCTGCGCTTTGATATAATAATGAGCATCGTCTTCATTAACCAACCCAATGCCTTTCAATTCATTCTTCAGCACCAATCCATCAAAATCTTTGGTGAATAAGATATTACTGCCGCCTCCGAGGATCAGCAATGGATATCTTGTAAAGATTGATGAACCGGTTATAAGTTCTGTCAATTCTGCCGTTGATGAAAATCCTGCAAAAGACCTTGCATATACATCAATACCAAAACTGTTGAATGGCCTGAGCGATATGTTTTCTGCGATGTGCATGTTTATACTGGATCGATATCGGGTATGATCGCCACACCGCGGTATCTTTTATTCGATTGAATGATGATCGTTTGCTGTTGTATCTCTTTTTTGCAAAGTGCGATGCGTTTTGCATCTTTCGGCAGCTTGATCAGTATCTCCCAGAGATATTGATTGCGTACCCTGTCAACAACCGGTTGCGCCGGCCCGTTACATTGATCGCCAAAATCTTTTTTCAACCCCTGCATCATAATATTGGCGGCTTCTTCGGCGATATGTTTCTCTTTGTGTTTAAAAGTCAGCTGAATGAGCCGGGTGAATGGCGGATAATCAAACTGTTTCCGGTTGGCTATTTCATAATGAAAGAGGCCGGTAAAATTGTGTTGTTTCACAAATTGTAAAACAGGATGATGCAGATTGCTTACCTGTATCAGCACTGTTCCTTTGCCATCCTTTCTTCCCGCCCTGCCGCTTACCTGTTCCATTAACTGGAATGCCCTTTCATTCACCCTGAAATCTGTAAAGTTCAGAATTCCGTCTGCATCTATGATGCCTACTAAATTCACGTGTTCAAAATCAAGCCCTTTCACCACCATTTGCGTACCCACTAAAATATCTACGCGTTGCTGTTCAAATAATTTGATCAGTGCATCGTGGTCATGTTTTCCTTTTATACTGTCGTAATCCATTCTCGCGGTCTTTGCATGCGGAAAAGTTTCCGCTACCAGTTCTTCGATCTTCTCAGTTCCGAAATTCTTTTGAGTAAAATTGTGGCTGCCGCATGCTGCGCAGGTATTGATCACAGGATACGATGTGCCGCAGTAATGACAAGTCAATGTGTTCTTTGCTTTATGATAAGTAAGCGTTACATCGCAATGTTTGCACTGCGGTATCCAGCCGCAGGCATTGCAGATAAGATATGGCGAATAGCCTCTTCTGTTCTGAAACAAAATAACCTGTTTCTTCTGCTGCAGCGATGCTTCAATCGCTTCAGTCAGTTGCGGTGTTAATGCGATCTTTCCTTTTTCTTTGGCCCGTATCTTTTTGATGTCGATGATACTGATCTGCGGCAATTCAACCTGGCCGTACCTTTCATCCAGTTTTACCAGGCCATATTTGTTTTGTTCAGCATTGTAATAACTTTCTATGGATGGTGTTGCGCTTCCCAGTAATACATTGGCGCCTGATAATGATGCATAGTAAATAGCAGCATCACGTGCATGGTATCGTGGTGCTGGTTCCTGTTGTTTGTAGGAAGCATCGTGTTCTTCATCGGCAATGATCAATCCAAGATCTTTAAATGGTAAGAAAAGAGAAGAGCGGGCGCCCAACACAACTTTGGTTTCTCCATTTTTTACTTTGTTCCAGATCTCCACTCTTTCATTAGGGTTGAATTTGGAATGTGAGATAGCAATATAGCCGCCAAAATGTTTTTGTAACCGGCGTATGATCTGCGATGTAAGTGCGATCTCCGGCAACATATATAAAACCTGTTTGCCCTGGTTTATATATTCTTCGATCAGTTTGGTATAGACCTCTGTTTTTCCGCTCGACGTTACACCATGTAAAAGACAAACCGGTTTTGCAGAAAAATTTTCTTTTATTTCCAACAAAGCTTTTTCCTGCGCAGCCGATAAAGTAAAATCGATCCGGATATTTTTGGGAAGTGTCCGTATCCTGTCAGTTGATCTTTTCTCCGGCACTAAAATATTTTTATCAAACAAACCCTTTAACTGCGCAGCCGTTGCATTCGATTTTTTCAGCAGCATGGGTTGTGTTACTTCGCCTTCTGTTTTTAAAAGATGTAAATAAGCAAGAAGCAGTTCCATCTGTTTGGGCGCTTTGCTCCAGTTGTTTAACAGGCCGGCAAGTTTGTCTTCATTATGATAGGCTGAATGAAGTGTGATAAAGATTTCTGTTTTCTCTTTATATTTTTCCTTTAATTCTTCCCATACATGACAAACACCTTTTTCAATCAGTTTTTTTATAACAGGATATACATTTGAGGCATCCAGTAATTGCTGCACTTCACTTAACCGCAATTCTTTTTTCATTTCAAGCGCTTCAGCGATCACATATTCGGAATCGGAGAGATCGCTGAAATCATAACCTCTTTCTTCGTTCCAGATCAGGATGCTTTCGCTTGACAGTTTGAGGTTCGTTGGAACGGCGGCCTGCATTACTTCTCCTTCACTGCACATATAATATTGTGCGATCCATTCCCACAGTTTTAGTTGTTCGGGGTAGACAACGGGTTCAGTATCGAGCGCATTTAAAATATCTTTCGGCTGAAATGCTTCGGGCTTTACTACTATTTTTTTTATGATGCCTGCATATCTCTTATTCTTTCCCAATACCACTTCCACCCGGATACCGGGTTGAATAGCAGCCTGCATTTGTTCAGGAACGGCCCAGGTATAATTTTTAGGTAATGCAAGAGGTATGATGACTTCAACAAACAAGGCGAAAGATTTGTGTAAAAATAAGCTTTAAGCGGATGGGTAGCTGCGATATCGCCTGAGGCCATTTTCCATGATCGTGTAAACTTTTTGTTTTAATTGCTGGATATCTTTCAAACCAAGCCCTGCCACAGGAATTTCTTCCAGATAAACTACACGGTTAATGCCGGGTGTCAGTTCAAATATTCCTTTATAATGCAGCCTGTCTAATGTATCCACTAATAATATTGGCTTGATTGGTGTTTCCGTTTCAATAGCGATCCGGAACGCACCATCATAAAAATCTTTCAATGGCTCTTTGGTTTCATTGAATGTCCCTTCAGGAAAAATAAAAATGGATATATGGCGCTTTAATGCTGATTTTAATGCGCGTACACTCTTTGACCTTGTTGCTGAATCACGCCTGTCAACCAAAATAACTGCAGCGCGATAGATCCATCCAAACACAGGTATTTTCACCATTTCGTATTTACCTAAGATCCTTACCGGCTGGTGCGCGATCAACACGATCGGCGGAATATCCATGTATGAAATATGGTTTGCTACAAAAATGTATTGTTTGTTTCGGTCGTGTGGGGCTTCATAGATTTCTTTGTGCTGTATCCCCACAAAAAAATACCAGGTATGCCCCCATGCCCGGCAAAGCTGGTAGATCATATTACCCCCGCGTATCTTTCCCCATAACAACGCGACCATAACAAACGGAAACACAACAAGCATGATCAATACGAACAGGAGCAGGGCGTAGATACAATAAATAATCTGTAAGGATCTTACCAGCAATTTCATTTTCCTGACTTGGGTAGAAAACTAAGATAAGCGAATTGGGTACAACATAAAAAAAGGCCGCCTGCTGACAGGAAGCCTCTTAAGCAATTATTGCTGCTTGTAAATTACCGGCTAAGGTTATGCAGTTGTTTTAGCATCTCTTTTCCAGAGTAACATAACAAGCGCCCCGATACAAGCAGCAACACCGATAACGAGTAAAGCTGTTTCGTTTGGAGCGGCATTGGCAACTTGTGAAAATAATAAAGACATGGTATTTAATTTTTATTGTTTTTTGATAGATCCTATGCAAAGATGAATCGAAAAAACCGATATAAACAAATGTCCAGTACTTAGTGATGATGCTTTTATAAGGTTCAATTTTTAATAATATGTTTTTATTTCAACACACAATTTCATTTCTTCAAAACGAAGGGATAAATAATAATTTTTTTTCGGCAACGAATTAATTTAGAGGCAGGGACAGAAAATAAATACATTTTTTTTGCTGAAAAAAAATTTCAGGAAAAGCAATAATTTTTTTAAGAAAGTTAATGCCGGTGCTGTAAAATCTGCTAAAACACTGCAACCGGCCTTTAGCAGGTATTAAAACTGTGATGATTGACCACAACCTCTTTTATAAAAAGAAGGCCATCAATTGATGGCCTTCTTTATCTGATGGTTACAAAAATGATATTAGTCCTGCGTTGCGTACGCTGATGCACCATGCTCAAAAATATCAAGGCCTGGCCCTGTTTCTGCTGCAGGTTCAACACGTAATTTCCATGGATAAGGGAATTTGCTTATCACCCACATCAGTATCATGGCAATAATAAAAGTTGACATGGTTATTACAGCACTTCCTATCAGTTGTGCTTCAAACACATCCCATCCTCCGCCATAGAAAATTCCTTTCACCGTTGCAGAAACATCAGCGCCATTTGGCCCGGTTGTTCCATATTGGCCGCTTGCAAAAAGGCCTAATGATAAAGTTCCCCAGATACCTGCCATACAATGTACCGGTACTGCTCCAACAGGATCGTCAATCCTGAAATGCTCTAATAATAATGTTCCATAATAAACAACAACACCAGCGATCAACCCGATCAATATGGCACCGAGCGGTGATACCCAATAACAAGGGCAAGTGATCGCAACCAAGCCGGCAAGTAATCCATTAATGGTAAAAGGAAGATCATACTTGCCTTTGTTAGGCCCCAGCCAAAGCGGAAGTAACATAGCAGTTAAAGATCCGGCACAGGCCGCAAGTGTTGTGTTTGCTGCAATGCGTCCGATGCCATCTGCATCCATTGCAGACAAAGTACTTCCGGGGTTAAATCCATACCATCCGAACCATAAAATAAATGCACCAACTGCTGCCAATGGTAAATTATGTGCAGGAGGCAATCCTCCTTTTTCTTTATCGTCGCGTTTGAAAATACGGCCGATACGCGGGCCGAGAACCAATGCGCCGGCTAATGAGATCACTCCACCGATCGTATGTACTACCGTTGAGCCGGCAAAATCGCGGAAGCCCTGCCCTAAGCCTGGAAAGAAATTTCCAGGGCTCCCCATTAATGCCAGCCAGCCATCCGGCCCCCAAGCCCAATGGCCAATGATCGGATAGATGAAACCGGTCACACCAATACTATATAATATATCACCCCTGAAACTTGTACGGCCGATCATAGCGCCTGAAGTAATGGTAGAAGTGGTATCTGCGAATGCAAACTGAAAGATCCAGTGTGCCAGGATGGGTATACCTGTTGCTTCATAAGTTGTGGGCGCCCCGGATAGGAAAAACCAGTTTTTACCGATGAAACCATTGCCATGGCTAAACATAAATGCATAACCGATAGCCCAGAATAAGATCCCGCATATGGCTGTATCGAAAATACATTCCAGCAAAACGTTCACTACTTCTTTTGACCTTGCAAAGCCTGCTTCCAGCATTACAAATCCGGCCTGCATGCCGAATACGAGAAAAGCGGCAACCAATGTCCACACAGTATTGATCGAATTCATCATAGATGTTTCATGTGCAGTATATGTTTCTGCGGCAGAGGCAGGGGTTGCCATTATACCCGGCAACATCTTCATGATAGCCAATACCACTAACAGGCCAAGGATCTTTCCTGTAAAAATGGTTAATCCGATCTTCCATTTCTCAGTTTTTGTGAGTTGATGTACAACAGCAGGAGTGGATCTTTTCCTGCCCATCTGTTTTAGGTTGTGTAAGGTGTTTGAAAACATAGCGTTTGGTGTTTGGGTTTATAATTGTATGACAGCTTAGCTCCTTAAAATTTATATACTGCTGCTAAAATGAAACTTGCCGTATTGTTTACAGCAGTACCATTACCTTTTGAAAAAATGGCGCCTGTTGCATTATCAAGTCTTAATTCGGGAATAATGGTCAGGTTGTCTATTTTGATATTTCCTGATAAAGTGGTTGCAAAAACTTTATTGGCGCTTCCCAGAACAGGCGATAATTTCCTGTCATCAAAATAATCGGCCCGTAAAGTGAGGCCAAACATTTTGGCTGGATCATAATTGAAATATAAAGTGTGTGCTTTCCAGCTTGAATAGGTCTTACCGATCATACTTGATTGAACACTTCCGTCATACGCAATATTGAATTGATTTGTTATTACACCTGCTACAACAAGATCAAACTGCGTTAAGCCTGTACCTCCCTGAAAATTCAGATAAGCTTTCAGCTTATCATTACTGGAACCTGTACTGAATTGTGCGATGAATACTTTTACCGAATTGGGCGCACTTACATAATCGGTTGGATTGGCAACGCCAACCATTACCGCAGTTTTTCCTCCCAGTGCGATGTCTGCTTTTAAACCGGTGTGTGAGAATGGGCCATATGAAAATCCATACGACATGCTGTAATTCCTGTTCGCATAAGCATCCAGTAATTCATATCCGATATGTGTGGCCCATTTACCGATGGTAAATTTTACTTTGTCCGAAGGCGCATAACTAACGTAGGCCTGTTTTACAGCGGCGAGCGTTGTGCCGGGCTCATTGTACGAGAATTCCTGTGCCCGTTTACCAAAGCCGATATCAGCAGTGGCTGAAACTTTGCCCATCGTATGATCCACCCTGATGGAAGCCATTCCCAATTCAAATGAATTCTTTGAGTTGGTAAAACTGGTCAGGTTGTTGGTACCACCCGGCGGATCATTAAAATTGAAGCGGTAATAGGCATCTACTGAGCCTGTGAATGTGGTAGTGGATTTTTTGGCTGAATCAGACTGGGCGGTTGCTGATTGAAGTGCCAAAATTCCAATACAAGCTGCGGAAATTTTCTTTAACATTGCAATGGGTTTTATGATTAACAAATAGGTACAGCCTTTAAACCTGGTCAGAGGTTTATTATATGGCTGTACCTTATTTTTTGGAAAAAACTGTAATACAGAAATAGCAGTAACCTGGTCAGAGGCGTCTTCGTTAGTAGATGTTGCTATATCTGTTTAATCATTCCTGAACTGATCTTCAGCGCACATTTCAATCTTATGCCAATTGAGGCGTTCTGCCGTATTTCTCATCATGTTGTGATGCATCCAATCCCAATTCTTCTTCCTGCTCACTAACCCGTAATGGTAAAATAAAATTGATGAATTTGAAGATCAGGAACGAAACGGTAAAGCTGTACGCCACAACGATCACAAGCGCTTTTACCTGGATAAAAAAGAATGCCGCATTTCCATAGAAAAGCCCATCGGCACCACCACTGTTTACAGACTTGGTAGCGAAGATGCCCGTCATAAGCATTCCAACCATTCCACCAATACCATGGCAGGGGAATACATCGAGCGTATCATCCAGCGTGGATTTACTTTTATAATAAACAGCAAGATTGGAAATGATCGCGGCTACAACGCCGATGAAAATACTTTGCGGTATAGCAACAAAACCTGCTGCCGGTGTGATGGCCACCAGGCCAACTACTGCTCCAATGCAAAAGCCTAGTACAGAAGGCTTTTTCCCGCGGATCACATCAAAGAACATCCATGATAAACCGGCAGCAGCAGCGGCAGTATTGGTTGTGCCAAATGCAGAAACAGCCAAAGCATTGGCGGCTCCTGCAGAACCTGCATTAAAGCCAAACCAGCCAAACCAAAGCAAACCCGTGCCGATCAATACATACGGAATATTAGCGGGGGGTATTTCTTTATGTTCCATATGCGATCTCCGTCGTTTTAAAACCAATGCACCGGCAAGAGCCGCGCAACCTGCCGAAATATGTACCACAGTTCCGCCCGCAAAATCCAGGGCGCCCATTTTCGATAAGAAACCTTCGGGATGCCATGTCCAGTGTGCGATGGGTGCATACACTAAAAGACTAAAAAGCGCAATGAATAAAATATATGCTGTAAAGCGGATGCGCTCTGCAACGGCGCCAACAACCAGCCCTGGGGTAATGATCGCGAACATTAATTGGAACAAAGCAAAAAGCGCAAGTGGAATAGTAGGCGTTAAACTCCATGGCGCACCTGAGTTGACGCCTTTAAAAAACATATGGGTGAACGGGTTTCCGATAAATCCGCCAATTGTTTCACCGAAACAAAGGCTGTAACCTACAAAAACCCATAAAATACTTACCACTCCGGCTGCCACTACGCTTTTGATCATGGTTGAGATCACATTTTTACGATGAACCATTCCACCGTAAAAAAAGGCGAGTCCGGGAGTCATCAAAAAAACAAGTGCTGTTGCCACAATGATCCAGGCAATATCTGCCTGATTGTATTTGCCGCCATCATTAAAATTGGGAAGGGAAGGAGCGAATAAAGCCGCTACAGCTACTATGATCAAAACTAGAAAAGGAGCGAATTGCTTTACAGCTGCTTTCGACATAGTTCCGTTAATATTAAAAATTAAAATAATAATATTTTATTAATACAAAATACTAATAATATTCTATTTAATTATAAAAAATATTAACATTTTATATTTTAATATACAAATTTCAATGATTAACTGATTTAATTGCTGACTAACTAATGAAGATATATAAAAAGCCAAGGCCTGTTTGGTGGAACAGGCCTTGGCTTTTTAATATGCTGTTTTATTACATGTTTATTAAATAGCTCCTGTCTTTGCATTCTAAAGTGGAAATACCCATTAGGTATTCATCTACTTTCCGGGCGCATTCTCTGCCTTCACTGATGGCCCAAACTACCAGGGATTGGCCCCGCCTCATGTCACCTGCCGTAAAGATCTTGGGAATGTTAGTTTGGAAAGATTGTTCTGTAGCTTTTACATTACCTCTTTCATCCAACTCCACATCCAGTTGCTTTAATAAACCTTCGTGTTGCGGATGAACAAATCCCATGGCCAATAATGCCAGCTCACAGGGGATCTTTCTTTCACTACCTTCTATTTCTTCAAACCTTGCGGGGCCGCCGGTTTCGGGAGTTTTCCAGGCAAGGTCAACTATTTTCAATGCTTTGAGATGGCCATTTTGATCACTTATAAAAGCTTTTGTTGCAATGGCCCAATGCCTGTGTGCACCTTCTTCATGTGAGGAAGTTGTTTTGAGCGTCATTGGATAAGTTGGCCATGGCATTGATCGTGTTCTGCTGTCGGGTGGCTTGGGCATCAGTTCAAACTGTGTTACGGATAGAGCGCCGTGACGGTTTGATGTTCCTACGCAATCGCTTCCGGTATCGCCACCACCGATCACTACTACATTTTTTGCAGTGGCAAAAATATCTTCACCATTAACTGTTTTATTACTTACTCTTTTATTCTGTTGTTTTAAAAAATCCATCGCGAAATGAACGCCTTTTAATTCTTTGCCGGCAATATCGAGGTTGCGGGGTATGGTTGACCCGCCTGCCAGCACAACAGCCTGCGATTCTCTCAGCAGATCATTTACACTTGTATTCACACCAACATTTGCATTGCATTTGAAAACAATTCCTTCTTCTTCCATCAAAGCGATCCGCCGGTCAACGATCCATTTCTCTAACTTAAAATCAGGAATCCCATAACGCAACAACCCACCTGGTGCATCGTCTCTTTCATAAACAGTAACGGAATGGCCTGCATAATTTAATTGTGCAGCAACAGCAAGCCCTGCGGGACCTGATCCAACAACTGCTACTTTTTTACCCGTTCTCAGATTTGGTTTACGCGGTTTTACAAAGCCTTTGTCAAATGCGATTTCAATAATGTGTTTTTCTATTTCTTCGATTGTTACAGGTGGCTGGTTGATCCCTAATACGCAGGAACTCTCACAGGGTGCGGGGCAGATACGGCCGGTGAATTCAGGAAAATTATTTGTTGCGCTTAATATCTCATATGCTTCTGCCCAGCTTTTCCGGTAAACGGCATCGTTGAATTCAGGAATGATATTTCCGAGCGGGCAGCCGTTGTGACAAAACGGTACACCGCAATTCATACAACGTGCTGATTGCTGGTTGAGTTTTTCTTCCGGTAATCTTTCTACAAATTCATTGTAATCATTCACACGTTCTTTCGCAGAGCGTTTTGCAGGAAGTTCCCTGGTGAATTCTATGAAGCCTGTTGGTTTACCCATTTAATAAATTTTGGAATTTTGGATTGGGAAATTTTGAGATTGATCTTTGTATTTCAAAATTATTTTTCACTTTTCACTTTTAGTTTTTCACTTCTTTCCGCCAAAGCTTTCTTATAATCTTTAGGAAATACCTTGACGAAATTCTTTAACTGGTTATCAAAATCATCCAATACAAATTTTGCAACGCTGCTGTTGGTATAAGCGTAATGCCTGGTAACCATGTCATGTAAAAGTTGCGCATCCGGTTGATCGAGCGGATCAAGATCTACCATTTCTTTGTTACAGAGTTGTTCAAATCCTCCATTCACGTCATATACATAAGCAATGCCACCGCTCATGCCGGCTGCAAAATTTCTGCCGGTACTCCCGAGTATTACGGCTGTTCCGCCGGTCATGTATTCGCAACCATGATCGCCAACGCCTTCTGTTACTACATTTGCGCCGGAATTTCTTACTGCAAATCTTTCGCCTGCTTTACCTCTTATATATGCTTCGCCGGATGTTGCTCCATAAAAAGCAACATTGCCGATGATGATATTTTCTTCGGGCGTATAGGTTGCTTTTTTAGAGGGATAGATAATCAATTTGGCACCACTTAACCCTTTTCCGAAATAATCATTGGCATCGCCTTCCAATTCGAGCGTTACACCTTTTGTATTGAAGGCGCCAAAACTTTGCCCGGCTGTTCCGTTGAAAGTAAAGTGGATCGTGTCTTCCGGCAAACCTTCCGCTTTATATTTTTTTGTGATCTCGTTTGATAAAATAGTTCCGGCTGTCCTGTCTGTATTTTTTATGGTGAATGATGCCGCCACTCTTTGTTTTTTATCTATCGCTGTTTTTGCCGCTTCCAGTAATTTCCAGTCGAGCACATTGTCGATGCCATGATCCTGTTCTTCCTGTTTGTATAAACCTGTGCCGGCAGATGCTTCTTCTTTATACAATACTGCAGAGAGGTCAAGCGTATTATATTTCCAGTGTGTGATATCATCACGGATCTCCAGTGAATCAACCTGGCCAACCATTTCATTGATGGTTCTGAAACCAAGCTCTGCCATGATCTCTCTTAATTCTTCCGTGATAAAACGGAAAAAATTTACTACATGATCCGGGTCGCCGGTAAAACGTTTGCGTAATTCGGGATCCTGTGTAGCAACGCCAACGGGACAAGTATTCATGTGACACTTGCGCATCATGATACAACCTTCCACGATCAATGCAGCCGTTGCTACGCCCCATTCTTCTGCACCAAGCAGTGCGGCAACCGCAATATCGCGGCCCGTTTTCATTTGGCCATCTGCCTGAACAACTACGCGGCTGCGTAATTTATTTTTTACCAACGTCTGGTGCGTCTCTGCCAGGCCCAGTTCCCATGGAAGCCCTGCGTGTTTGATGGAACTGATAGGAGAGGCGCCGGTTCCTCCATCATGGCCCGAGATCAAAATAACATCGGCTTTTGCTTTTGCAACACCTGCTGCAATGGTTCCCACACCTGCTTTGGAAACGAGTTTTACATTGATGCGTGCGGCGCGGTTGGCGTTTTTCAAATCAAAAATTAATTGCGCAAGATCTTCGATCGAATAAATATCGTGGTGCGGTGGCGGTGATATCAATCCCACACCAGGCGTGGCATGTCTTGTTTTGCCGATCCAGTCATCTACTTTATGTCCCGGCAACTGCCCGCCCTCACCGGGTTTTGCACCCTGTGCCATTTTTATCTGCAATTCATCGGCCTGTGTTAAATAATAACTTGTTACACCGAAACGCGCAGAGGCAACCTGTTTGATCGCCGAGCGCATGGAATCGCCATTGGGTAATTTTTCATAACGGATCTCATCTTCGCCACCTTCGCCCGTATTGCTTTTTCCACCCAAACGGTTCATTGCAATAGCCAGCGTTGTGTGTGCTTCCCATGAAATGGAACCGAAAGACATAGCACCCGTTGCAAAACGTTTGTAAATGTTTTCAGCCGTTTCCACTTCTTCCATAGAGATCGATGGCCGGTTTCTTTTAAAACGAAAGAGGCTGCGTAAAGTGCAGGCTTTTTCGCTTTGATCGTTTACGAGTTTTGAATATTTTTTAAATGTGGCATAGTCATTCGTTTTTGTTGCATGCTGCAACAGGTGTATGGTTTGCGGGTTGAACAAATGAAACTCGCCTTTGCGTTTCCACTGATAGATGCCGCCAACAGGAAGCCTGTCGATAGGAATTTCCTTTTTACTGAATGCAAAAAAGTGTTTGGCTAAGATCTCTTTCGCGATCTCATCCAACCCCATTCCCTGTATGCGTGAAGTGGCGCCGGTAAAATATTGATCAACCACTGTTCTGTTTAAACCGATGATCTCGAAGATCTGCGCGCCCTGGTATGATTGCAAAGTGGAGATACCCATTTTTGAAAATACTTTCAGCAATCCTTCATTCACTGCTTTTACATAATTCTTTTTGAGGTATTCGGCATCAAGATCCGTTTGCAGTTTGCCATCGAGTTTCATGTCGCGGATAGAAGACAATGCGAGATATGGATTGATCGCTGTTGCGCCAAACCCAAGCAGGCAGGCGAAATGGTGCACTTCCCAGACATCGCCGGCTTCTACGATGATACCAACCTGTCCGCGATACCCTTTGCGGATAAGGTGATGATGCACTGCCGATGTTGCAAGCAATGAAGGAATGGGTGCATGATCGGAATCAATGGCGCGGTCGGTTAAAATAATTACTTCAAAGCCGTCTTCCACAGCATCCACCGCATAACGGCATAAACGGTCGAGCCCCGCTTTTAATGAACCCGGTTTTCCATCGGCGCGAAAATATGTTTGTAATGTTTTTGCCTGGAAAATTCCGGTATCGATACTTCTTATTTTTTCAAGCTCATGATTATTTAATACGGGATGTTTCAATGCAACACTATGACAGGCCAATGGGTCTTCCACTAATAAATTGCCATTGCTTCCTGCAAATGTTGCGAGCGACATCACCATTCGTTCGCGGATCGGATCGATGGGTGGATTGGTAACCTGCGCAAAAAGCTGTTTGAAATAACTGCTTAAATGTTGCGGCTGTTCGCTAAGAATGGCGAGCGGCACATCGGTGCCCATTGAACCGATGGGTTCTTTTCCATCAAGCGCCATAGGTGCGATGATCGTATCAAGGTCTTCTGTTGAATAGCCAAATGCTTTCTGGTATTTAAAAACCTGGTCGTGTTCGAGATGTGTAAACATAACGCGCGGTTCAGGTAATTCTTCCAAACGGATCTTGTATTTATTCAACCATTCTGCATAAGGTTTTTGCGAGCAGATGGATTGCTTTACTTCATCGTCGCTGATGATGCGGCCCTGTTCCATATCAACCACAAACATTTTACCGGGTTGCAATCTTCCTTTTTCTTTGATCATGGATGGATCAACCGGCAACACACCGGTTTCGGATGCCATGATCACGCGGTCATCATGTGTTACGAGATAACGCGATGGGCGCAACCCATTCCTGTCGAGTGTTGCACCGATAATTTTTCCGTCTGTAAATGAAATGGAAGCCGGGCCGTCCCAGGGTTCCATCATACAGGCGTAATATTCGTAAAATGCTTTTTTTACAGGATCCATCTGTTCATTGCCGTCCCACGCTTCGGGAATGAGCATCATCATCACCTGTGGCAAAGATCTTCCGGTGAGTGTTAAGAGTTCGATCATGTTATCAAGACAGGCCGAGTCTGATTGCGCCGCTGTTACAATTGGCAACAGCATATCCATTTCTTCTTTTGTAAAATACGGAGAAGTAAAACCTTTTTCACTTGTGCGTAACCAGTTCAGGTTGCCCTGCAATGTATTGATCTCGCCATTATGTGCGATGTAACGGAATGGCTGCGCGAGTTTCCATGACGGAAATGTATTTGTTGCAAAGCGTGAATGCACGAGGCCAAATGCCGATACCATTTTTTTATCGCTCAGGTCGGGAAAATAACCACGAACCTGTAAACTGGTGAGCTGTCCTTTATAAATGATCGTTTTATATGAAAGCGATGCGATGTAATAACCGATCTCATCTTTTTTTACTGTATTGCTGATAGTATGGCTTGCGTGATTGCGGAGTATAAACAGTTTCCGTTCAAAATCATCGGGGTTGGTGATATGGTCGGGACAACCCACAAACACATGTTCCATACATGGTTCAACAGATAATGCGGTAGGGCCGATGCCATCTTTGTTTACAGGAACTTTGCGGTAGGCTAAAACTTCGAGCCCGAGTTTTTCTGCGGAGCGGTTAAAAATATCCCTGCATTCCTCGCGCTGCCGGATCTCTTTCGGAAAGAAAATAACACCCACACCATACTTGCCAAATGCGGGTAAGTGAACGCCCATTTTCAAACATTCATCAAAGAAAAATTCATGCGGAACCTGCAGCATGATGCCGGCGCCATCACCTGTATTCACTTCACAACCGCAGGCGCCGCGATGTTCCATATTTTCCAATACGGTTAATGCATCTGCAATATGCTGGTGTGATTTGTTGCCTTTGATATTTGCGACGAAACCAATGCCGCAGGCATCATGTTCAAATGATGGGTCATACAATCCCCCGCTGTGTTTTGAAACAAGCATGTACAATCGAATTAATATTCAGGAAATAAACGGCGGGCAATCGTGCTGTAATTTATGCAAAAAATCACGCGTAATCAAATACGATATAGATAAATTATCCAGATAAGTTGATAATATTCAAATAATTGAATGAATTGTTGAATATTGTCAATATGCTAAACTAACAAGTGTTATTGTTTATGTGCATATTGTTTCGTTGATGAGGAGAAGCGTCCGGGAGTTTTCGCAGCAGGTATTATATAAATCGTGCAGAGGAAATAAAATTCATGTCAGCAAGAAAAAACCTTGTATGAAGCATCAAATGAAAAACCGGGAAGCACACCTTTTTCAAATATTCCATAAACAGAACTGCCGCTGCCTGTCATTGATGCGTAGACTGCGCCTTTATGATACAATTCATTTTTTATAAAAGCAATTTCAGGATATATGCTGCACACCGGTCTTTCAAAATCATTTACCAGTAATTCTTTCCATTGCTGAACAGGTAATTGTATAATTGATGAAACGGATCGTAAAGGTTTTGCAGGCAGTATGGTTGAAAATGCTTCAGCCGTTGAAACGTGTATTCCGGGATAGACAATCACAAACTGATAACCGGAAAGATCAAGTGTTATCTCCTGTAATTGTTCGCCACGGCCTGTTGCATAACAGGGTTTATTCAGGATGAAAAAGGGGCAATCACTTCCTAACTGTAAAGCATAATTGACCAGTTGTTCATGAGAAAGATGCAACCTGAATAGTTGATCAATGAGGCGTAAACTAAAAGCGCCGTCTGCGCTGCCGCCGCCGAGCCCGGCGCCCATCGGAATAACTTTATGCAAGTGCATTTGTACAGGCTGTACGGCAGGAAAATCTTTTTTAAGAAGATGCCATGCTTTTACAGAAAGGTTGTCGGCAGCATCACCTTGAAATTCTAAACCGGTGCTGCTGAATAAAACGCCGGCTTCAGGATTGCTTTCTCCCAAACTAATTCCTTCCAATGCATCTTTTAATTCCACAGGATAAAAAATGGTTTCAAGATCATGGTATCCATCTTCTCTTTTGCGGATGATATTGAGGCCGAGATTAATTTTACAGTTGGGGAAGAGGATCATAGTGAATGGGCAATGGTGAATAGTGAACGATGGTTGATGAACGTAATGGATCAATTCACCATTCACCATTGTCCATTCACCAAATTATTTTCTTTTATTGATCTCATCCCTGATAGAGATGGCGCGGATATAATCTTCCTGCTCCAGTACATCATTGAGAAGCGTTTGCAGTTCTTCGAGGTTCATTGCATGAAGGTCATCGCGGTTTCCGCCTGTTTCTTTAATGCCTACTGCTTCGCCTTTTAGTTTTTTATCACCGCTGTCTTCCATTAAAATACCGGCGTTCTCAAGAATATGTTCATAAGTATAAATAGGGCAACCAAAGCGAACGGCCAGTGCGAGTGCATCGCTGGTGCGGCTGTCTATTTCAACCGTATCATTTTCTGTAAAACAAACCAGTTTTGAATAAAAGATGCCTTCCTGCAGATCGCTGATGATGATCTCCTGCAATTCCACGCTGAATGCATTCATGAAATTCTTCATCAGGTCGTGCGTGAGCGGGCGGCTGGGCTGCATATGTTCGAGCGCTACCGCGATAGCCTGTGCTTCAAAACCACCGATCACAATGGGTAAACGGCGCAGGCCATTTACCTCACCCAATACCACTGCATATGAATGGGTTTGGGTAATGCTGTGCGAAAGGGCCACTATTTCCAATTCTATCTTTTTCATAGACAACGCGAATTTACTTGAAATTGACACACGAAAAACAGGAAGAGGAGAAGAAAGTTAGAAGTTAGAAGTCTGGAGTCTGGAGTAAAAAATTAACTCCAGACTCCAGACTTCTAACTCCTAACTCATTATTAGCTAATTTCGCGCCATGCATTATGTTTCTGCCGAAGGGTTGACCAAGAGTTATGGCATCAATCCGCTTTTTAAGAATATCTCATTTCATATTAACGAGGGCGACAAAGTTTCATTGATCGCGAGGAACGGAGTAGGGAAATCCACACTTTTACGGATACTGAATGGCGATGAAGTGGTTGACGAAGGAAAACTGTTCATCCACAAAGATGTGACCGTTGCTTTATTTGAACAGGATCCAAAATTTGATGAAGGGAAAACGGTGCTGGAAAATATTTTCCATACAAACCACCCTGTATTGAATGTTATCCGCGAATATGAGCTGGCAAGCGAGAGCGAGGACGGTGAGGCATTGGTGGAACTGTTTGGAAAAATGGATGACCTAAATGCATGGGATTTTGAAGTAAAAGTAAAACAGATCCTGACAAAGCTGAATGTTCACCACCTTGAGCAGCCGGTGAGCGGGTTGAGCGGCGGACAAAGAAAAAGAGTGGCGCTTGCCAAAACACTGATCGATATCGGGTTTGACCATAAGCATACTTTATTGATGATGGATGAACCCACCAACCACCTCGATGTTGAAATGATCGAATGGCTTGAGAATTACCTGAATCAGGAAAATGTAACCTTGTTACTGGTTACGCACGACCGTTATTTTCTTGATGCCGTCAGCGAAGAAATATGGGAACTGGAAAGAGAGAATATGTATGTGTATCGCGGCGATTACGAAAATTATGTTGAGAAAAAAGCGGCACGTATTGAAAGCGAACTGGCAAGCATTGATAAAGCAAAAAATGAATACCGCAAAGAATTAGAATGGATGCGCAAGCAGCCCAAAGCGAGAACCACTAAAAGCAAAAGCCGCCAGGATAATTTTTATGAAGTGGAAGCAAGGGCCAAACAAAAGATAGAAGACGCACAGGTTCAGCTCCAGGTAAAGATGAGCAGACTGGGAGGCAAAGTGGTTGAAATGAAAAAAGTATACAAGAGTTTCGGCGACTTAAAAATAGTAAAGGGCTTTGACCATACATTCAGTAAAGGCGAACGGGTTGGGATCATTGGAAAGAACGGTGTTGGCAAATCTACTTTCTTGAATATGCTGCAAAAGATCGAGCCGGCGGATAACGGCAAGATCAATATAGGCGACACAGTTGTGTTTGGAAATTTTTCGCAGCAGGGCCTGGTGATCAAAGAAAACATGCGGGTGATAGAGTATGTAAAAACATTTGCCGAAAACTTCCCGCTGGCCAACGGCGGAAGTTTAAGTGCGGCGCAGTTCCTTGAATTGTTTTTGTTTACGCCTGATAAACAATACACGTACCTGAATTCATTAAGCGGCGGCGAAAAAAAACGTTTACAATTACTTACCATACTTTTTACCAATCCCAATTTTTTAATACTCGATGAACCCACCAATGATCTTGACCTGCCTACCCTGGCGGTGCTGGAAAATTTTTTAAGCGAGTTCCAGGGTTGTGTGCTGATCGTGAGTCACGACCGTTATTTTATGGACAGGCTTGTGGATCATCTATTTGTTTTTGAAGGTGATGGCGAAGTGCGTGATTTCCCGGGAAACTATACACAGTACCGGATCTGGTTAAAAGACAATGAGAAGAAAGAAAATAAATGGGAAGTATTTCAGGAAAGGAAAAGCAAAGGAGAATCAACTGAATCTGTCGTGAATCGTGAGTCGTCGATCGTGAGTGAAACTTCTGTGGCTAAAAAGAAAATGAGCTTTAAAGAGAAGCGTGAGTTTGAAGCGTTGGAAAAAGAAATGCCCGAACTGGAACAGGAAAAAAGATCGATTACCGATAAAATGGGCACAGGCAATTTGCCTTTTGAAGAACTTCAGCAAATAAGCGAAAGGATAATTGTGATAGATCAGTTATTGGAGGAAAAAGAATTGAGATGGCTGGAGTTGAGCGAGATGACTGCTTAATGGATTTTGGAATTGGGAAATTTTGGAATTGATTTGTTCAAATTTCAAAATTTCCCAGTTGTACTTTTCAAAATTATTTGAAACTGATCAGTTCCACATCAAATATCAATGTACTATTCGGGCCTATCTGCGCGCTGACCTGCCTGTCGCCATAGCCCAAATGGGGTGGGATAAAAAATCTCCATTTGCTGCCGATGGGCATGAGTTGCAAACCTTCGGTCCAGCCTTTGATCACCATGTTCAATGGAAATGAAGCCGGGCGCCCTCTTTGAACGGAGCTATCGAAAACAGTTCCATCGATCATTGTGCCGTGGTAATGGCAGGTAACTTCATTATGGGCCAGTGGTTTTTCGCCGGTGCCGGTAACGAGTACTTCGTATTGTAATCCGCTTGGTAATTCAGTAACTTCTGTTCTTTCTTTATTAGCTGACAGAAAATCCTGCCCTGCTTTCAGGTTGGCATTTGCCTTCTCTGCTTTCAGCTGCGCTAATTGATCTGATACTCCCATGATGTATTTTTTTGTAAATATATGTTTTCGGAAATAGTATGTGCGATGATTTTTTGCTTTCAATTGATAAAATGGAAGGAAATATGCCCCGATTTTAACCTTGATTAACCGAAAATCCAGTTTCATTAACCTTATATCGCTCTATCTTTCACAGCAACTAAACTAACAGGTATGAAAAAATTAATTGTTTCCGCACTTTTTATTTTTCTGCTGAATATTTCATTACATGCGCAAACAGACAGCGCAGTGTCTGCCGTTCACTACAATTTTTCGTATGTGATCGATACTACGCAACCCGAGTCTCCCAATACAGAAAAAATGATCCTTTATCTGGGTACAAACTCAAGCTTGTATATGAGTTACGACAGGATCCTGTTTAATAAAGCGATAAAAGAAAAAATGAATGGAGGCAATGCTTCCGGAAATGTTCGTGAAGTTGCTACTTCAGGCGGCGTTACAAATATTACTGTTAGTGACGGTGGTACGATTACCGGCGGAACTTTCGTGGGTACGCCAGGTACTTCCATCAACCTTGGAAAAGCCGGTACACCGGGGATGCTGATGAAAAATAATGAAACAACCAAACTCGCAACTTTTTCTTCAAGTTATGGCAAGGATTTTTTTATTGAAGAACCGATGCCGGCAATGAATTGGCAGATCAGCACCGAGACGAAATCGATACAAGGGCTTGCCTGCCAGAAAGCAACAACACATTTTCGCGGCCGCGATTATGAAGCGTGGTTCTGCAGCCAGCTGCCTTATAACAACGGGCCCTGGAAACTCGGCGGCCTGCCGGGTTTGATCATTGAGGCATCAGACAGTAAAAAGGAAGTGGTGTTTACATTTGAAAGTTTTGAAGATGCAACAGGAACGCATACGCCGATCGAATTTTCTAAAAAAGCGATCAAAACAACGGCGAAGGAATTAACGCAATTCAATGAAGCGATGAAGAGGGACCGTGCAGCGATGGTGAACGGAATGACGAGTTCTGCAGCAGGTGGCGGAGGCCTTAAAGCGATTACCGTTACCGGCACATTTATCAGCCCTGATGGCAAACAGGTAAAGCCCAAGCAACAAAATAACCCCATTGAAAAAGACGAACCTGTTATTAAATGATTAATGAAAACAGCAATTAACTAAATAATTAGTTGTTAAACTAATTATTTAGTTATAAGTTTATGCCGGAAAATATTTTCCTCATACACTTAAACAACTGTTATGAAAAAACAAACTGCTTTAGTTTTTTTGA
>Ga0206949_1101_pt1 | contig 33017 bp, 29 predicted proteins | sample Alteio_BWOrgHeat_40_FD_153240 | JGI IMG/M metagenome (GOLD analysis project Ga0206949, IMG submission 153240) | Enriched cells from forest soil in Barre Woods Harvard Forest LTER site, Petersham, Massachusetts, United States -... | ecosystem: Environmental > Terrestrial > Soil > Temperate forest >...
GGGCGGATAAGCGCACATGAGGTGACGCCAGCGCAAGTGGCAGCCGCAGGTGCTTATGTAGAGCAGTTTGCGAAGGGTACACTATACGCACGGGTGGATGGGGTGATGTGCAATGGCGCATTTCACCTGATGGAACTGGAATTAATAGAACCTTATCTATATTTAGATACGGATAGCGCCTCTTTTGGTAATTACTACCAGGCGCTTTCTGCGCTTACGGTGGCTGCGGCAGTTTAGGGGGACAAAAGACAGGTAACAATTTGGTAATAATTTATTCACATTTCAGCGGAGCCTACGAGTTACTTTTGCCTGTTAATAAAGCTAATATCTATATAGATGGTTTACAGGTATATTGTATCATTTGTTTTGTTTTTAGGTGTGTACATGCCTGCAAATGCCCAAACAGGCTGCACAGATCCGGCGGCTACTAATTACAATCCACTCGCCACTACCAATGATGGTTCCTGCATATACCCGGTTACCAGCTACAGTCCGCTGTTCAGGGCTAAGCTGAACCCGATAATCACGGAGACTTCAGGACTTGTGTGGACTGATGGGAAACTATGGACACATAACGACAGTGGCAACCCGGCTGAAATGTATAGCGTGGACACACTGACGGGCGCTACATTGCAGACCGTGGATATAGACAACTATCCGAATATAGACTGGGAAGATATAACTGCCGACAGCAACTATATATACCTGGGCGACCACGGTAATAACAAAGGCACACGTACCGACCTGAAAGTACTGAAGATAGCCAAGGCCGATATAGGCACGGGCAGCGTAGTGCATGTAAATGCCCAGGCCATCGCTTTCTCTTACACCGACCAGACTAGCTTTGTATCCAGCAGCACCAATAACTTCGACTGCGAAGCGCTTATATCGATAAAGGATTCGCTCTACATTTTTACAAAGGACAGGGGAGATATGCAAACGAGGGTATACAAGATGCCAAAGGTACCCGGCACTTATGCGCTTACCCCATACACCAACTACAATGTAGCCGGCCTCATTACCGGCGCCGACTATAACTCTACGACAGGGGAGATAGTGCTGATAGGTTATCTGAGCGGGCATGTGAGCTCCTTCCTGTGGTTTCTGAATGACTATGCAGGCGACATGTTTTTCTCCGGCAACAAACGCAGAATAGAGATAGGTAGCAGCAGTACTGAGTGGCAGACAGAGGGTGTAGCGTGGCAATCGCCGAGCAGGATATTCATATCCAACGAGACGGCGGGTACCATTGACGCCTCGGTATATATAAGCGCAAAGCCGGCTGTGCCGACTACTGCGGTAAAGAATGTAACCAATACGCTTGCCTGCGATGTATTTCCTAATCCGGCTTCGGGCGTTTTATATGTAGATAATCTGCTATCGCCCGCAACCTATACCGTTACCAGCATAGCGGGTAAAGTGATTGAGAAAGGAAACCTGGAGGCCGGTAATAACAACCTCATTATCAGTAACTATCCGCCGGGCATCTATATCATAAACATGGCGGCACAGGACGGAACAACGTCTGTGGCCCGCTTTACAAAACAATAAGTCACGATTGCGGAGTTATGTCAATAACTTTGTAGAAATAGTGCTACTTAAGTGGGTTCTATAGAATAAGCTGCGCTCCGATAACATATAATACGCTATCTTTACACAACTCCACAGCCATCATACTGATTTTTCTATGTGTTTGACCGGGGGTATTTAATGTGTAATATGCCTACAGAAAACGAAGTATTCAGGAAAATAAAGGAAATAAGTACCCGGACCGTACAACCAAGACCGCTGGTAAATACGACGGACCTGGCCAAAGAATTGAGCATGTCTCGCGAGCACCTGCTGCCGCAGCTCACCGAATTAAAGAAACTGAGGCTCGTCAACTTCAACGATACGCAGGGATCGGCCATAAGGCTTACTTTGCTGGGCACTGTGGTGAAAAGAGATAAGTAGTCTGTCTGAGATTCATTTCATCATCTTAATGCGTTTTTCAAGGAGTGCCTTCAGCAAAGCAAAGGCGACCAGCGCATAGGTTATTTTATCGTAGTTGGTGGTGATGAATGTAACGGCCAGGAAGGTAACAAATGCGATAGTCATAAAAAGCGTTTCCAACAAGAATTTTGCTTTTTCCTTCTTCACCAGTTCAAAAGAAAAATCTTTGTGCCTCACGATGGCTATATGGTATAGCACATACATAAACAGGCTAGCCGTTATATTATTGATGAGGAACAGCCGCACCGACAGCACGACTATAGCGGGATTGTGCTCCAGGCTTGTAGCAACAAACGCGCTGGTAAACGGAAAGAAAATAATAGGTAACAGCAGGAAGAAATTCGCGATAACGATCCCATCGTTGTAGTTGTGGATGTGCTTAAAGAGGTAGTGGTGCAACCGCCAGTAGAAGGCGATAAGGTAGAAGCTGATGAGCAGGGAAAACAATTCCGGCCTCAATTCATTTAATTGTTCAAGAACGCTGTCTAATGTACTTTCTTTAGTGATTGGCGGCACCTTAAACTCAATGATGAGCAGCGTAATGGCAATGGCAAACACGGCATCGCTAAAGAATGCCAACCGCTCTACCTGGAAATCCTGCTTGGGGTGCTTGTGTGGATCAATTGCTCCGTTTTCGCTCATATCGCTATTGGTTACCGGCAATGAAAATAGCTGCTGGCAGGCAGATTTCAAAATCCTCGCTTAATACACGGTAGTTCCCGGCCCCAGGGCATAATACGCTGTGTCGTTCGGTTCCCAAAGCTCTATACGGTTGCCTTCCGGGTCTTTGATGTGCACAAAGCTGCCGTAAGATGCGCGCTCCACAGAGTCTATTGGCCGAATGCCATGAGCTGCCAGGCTGGTCAGCAAAGCGTCCATGTTGCTGACACGGTAGTTGATCATAAATTCCTTTTCAAAGTACTTAGACGTTTCCTTAAAAGGCGCCCAAAGTGTGAAGCCTTTCTTTGTGCTGTCACCTGCCTGGCGCCACTCAAAGTTGGCGCCATAGTCTGTGCTTCTGACGCCGAGATTGGCGCTGTACCATTCTTTAAGTTTCTTAGGGTCTTTGCACTTAAAGAAGATACCACCTATGCCTGTGACACCATTAGTGGAGGTATGCTCCGCTTTCTTTATGCCTACCGCATACCCAATGGCGAATGAACAGATGATAACGGCAATGAGTGTGGATAGTTTTTTCATCTTTTTTGCGTTTGGGATAAAAATAGTATGAATTGGCAGGATTATTTAAAAATACAAAGGCCGCGGGCGGCTCATTTGCCGAACACTTTCCTCGTAGTTGTACATTTTATGGCTTATGCTCAGGAATTTTTTGCATGTTTCTTTCTTTATTGAAATGTCACCTTTGACAGATCAGCCCCCATTCCTTTGAGTTCGGCATAGGTTAGCTTATCCATGATAGCACCGTCAAAGCAGATGGTTTTGATGGCCCGGTAATATTTATTTGTAAGGGCATATGTTGGACGGAAAGAAACATTCTGAAGCTTAGCGCCATTGAATGTCGCTTCTTCCAGAGCCGTTTTGTCGAACTTAACACCAATGAAGCTCTGACCATCAAGGCGCAAATTCCGCATATCGGAATACTTAAAGTCTACATTTTTAAAGATGCAATTTTCGAAAACCGTCTTTCTAAGGTCTGTCTTTGTCAGCTTTACATCAATCAGTTCAGCGCCACTGAATTTTGCTCCTGCCAGTCCTGATGCACTAAATACAGTACGGACGAGAATGGTTTTGTTAAAGATTGCATTTGTAAGGTCATTGGCAGACAGCGCGCAATCGGTCAGGTTAGTCCGATCGAAATTGGCTTCACGTATATCGCAAGCTTTAAATGAACTGCCAGTCAGGTCTGCACCGGTGAAGTCGGAGCCGCGCAATGCACTACCATTAAATGCCCTTTTGTGTGCGGTAACGCCAGCAAAGTCACTGTCTGACAGGTTACCTCCGCTGAAGTTCATCAGCAACGGTCGCTCCTGCGACAAAGAGACGTGGTTAGCGGATGTTTGTGCTGTTTGTTCGATGTCTCCACTGTTGTCAATGGACTTAAACGCCGTATCGCCATCTGACGAAGGAAAATTTTCTGAAAAGTAATTAAGGTCAACATCGAGAATTTCCGCGAGCCGGTTAATAGTAACGATGTCGGGGATTGATTCCCCCCGTTCCCATTTTCCAACTGCCTGCGGGCTGATAAATAGAAGTTGCGCGAGTTGCGCCTGGGACATATTTTTCTGTTTTCTTGCTGCGGCAATTTTGCTGCCGACCATCTTAGTATCCATAAGTAATGTTTTTTTGATACTGCAAAGGTATTTCAGAGTAGTCCCTGAATCAGCAAAAAGTCAAACACTCTTAGTTGTCATTTCGCTACTTGCAGTTGTATTTAACAACTGTGGGTTGTATTTGCGAGATAACTTGATAGTAGACTCTTTTTTTTGATTGTAAGGGAAACAATCATAAAAATGTTTATAAATAGTTGACAATTTAAGTACATTATCTAAGAACGTTTTCTTACCAAGGATATCTGTAAGTTAGTCGGGCAGTTTTCTTCTTTATCAAAACCTCTTAAACAACTGGCCAAGCTAGTGTGCCTTTGCGCTGCTTTTGAATATGCCGGGGTATAATACACCATCAGGTGCGGTAAAATCAAGATTGAGTAATTGTGCTATGATTGGGGCTATATCTTCAAGTCCCATTTGTGGTATTACCATGCCCTTATTAAAGGCGGGGCCATAACCTATGAAGCCGGTCTGTATCTCTTTAAAGTCGGGGTAGTAGCCGTGTGTGCCGCCATGCGCAGCTTTTAGTTCATCGCCGTCTATGGCGCTGCTCATATTTATGCCTTGTATGGGCGTGAGCGCCAGTGCCACATCGGGGTCTGCGCCCCTTGCCTGTAGCTCAACTCCCTTTACTACCCGAAACAATTTTTTGGTAGCCGGGGGAAGGCCGGCGAGTATTGCTTCTACCTGCTCCAGTGTTTTTTTGTCGTCTTTGTCTTTCAAGTGCAGAAATGCCGCAGCACCTGATGTGTGGAATATGGCTTTGTATTCCGTTTTCCCGTTGATCTTTGATACCAGCCCCTTGGCAGCCAGCCAAACGTTGGGCGATAGCGTAGTATGGATATCTACAAAGCCGTGGTCGCCGGTGATAATGATGGCTGTGCTGTCTTTAATGCCGGCCATCTGCACGGCTTCGAGTATTTTGCCAATGGCATTATCGGCATTTGCTACCGCTCTTTTTACCATCGCTCCCTGTCGGCCTTCGGCATGTTCATAATGGTCTACACAGACGAGGTGTATAGCCAGGAGGTTTGGCTTGTAGGTGCGCAGGATGTAGGAGGCCATGCGGGCTATGTTCTCGTCCTTGGTCAGATAATTTTCATTGAGGGCGTCTGCTGTTATTTTGCCGGTGGCGTTTTGTTCAATCTCTTCAAACAGGCCCTTGGGTGTGGTGTTATCGCGTATGGGGGATATTTTGTCTGCCTTACTGTCGAGCGGCCATATTTCGGGGACATTATAATCGATGGGAGCGCCCACAGATACCGGCCATGACACTGCTGCTGACCTGAGGCCTGCTTTATGCACTGCATCCCACAGCGTAGGTGTTTTTATGGCGCTGGTATACCAGTACCATCTTCCTTGCAGGCCGGCGAGGTCGAAAAGTTCGTTGTAATAGATGCCATGCTTTGATGGCAGGGCCCCTGTGACCATAGTAGTATGTGAGGGATAGGTGACAGACGGGAATACACTGGTGACGCCATCGGCATAAACGCCGGCATCCTTCATCTGGTGCAGCACAGGTGTACCCCATGCATCGTCTTTATAGAAGTCGGGCCGTGAACCATCAATACTAATGAGTATGACATACTTGGTGGATTGCGCCATGCAGGCAATATGTAACAGGCACACGGCAAATAAAAGAAGTAGCGTTTTGTACATGAGCAGAGATTGTTTCTCCAAACTTATTGATGCAGTATTGCTTTAGTGTTGCGGCGGTGTTGTGTTTTTGTAATGTTTTTAGGGGGTAAAATCCGGAATAATTGTCTATACATATGTGCTAAGACTTGTTTCTGCAATCAGAAACAAATATCTTGTCCATCACACACTAATAAATTAAGGATGAAATTCATTCAAACAACAGCACTTGCCTTGCTACTAGGCCTTACTTCGGGCTGCAGCACGCTGAAAACACTTAAATACATAAAGGGTGGGAGCCTGTACCCGGCTGCTTTTAAGACAGAAGTGGCTTTTGAAATGCGCTTGGGGCTTATAGTGCTCAAAGTGAAAATACATGGGAAGGAGCATAGCTTTATACTTGATTCCGGCGCGCCCGATGCGATATCAAAGGAACTGGCGGCGGAACTGGGCATAAAAAATGCGGGCAATGGAAAACTCAAAGATTCGCAGGGAAACAGCAGCAGCCTGGGGTTTGCGGCGGTAGACAGTATGGATTTTGGCGGCCTGCTATTTCTTAATGTTGGCACTGCGATCGTAGATCTGCCACCATCGAACGACATAACTTGTTTTAACGTGGATGGGATCATAGGCGCCAACCTGATGCGCAAGGCTATATGGGAGATAGATTATGAGCGGCATATCATTACCATAACCAGCAGCCTTGATTCGCTCACGGTTCCCGCCAATGCACAAACAGTTAAGTTTCACACAGACCTTGTGGGCGTACCAATGATAGACGTGCAACTGAACGGGGTAACTGAACACAATGTGATTGCTGACCTGGGCTCTAACCACGATTTCAACTGCTCGATGGCGACATATAAAAAGCTGGAGGAAAATGGCCTTCATACCAATACCTATGAATATGGCGCGGGCTCTTCCGGAGCGTTTGGCAGAGGCAAGGATGACACAACCTGGTATACGGTTGTTTCTTCCATTGGGTTGGGCAATCTGAAACTCACTGATCAGGTAGTGGATTTCAGTGAAAAGGCCTCAAAAACTATTGGCACCAATTTCTTTAAACATTACCGACTCATATTCGACTGGTCGGCGCATGAGTTAACGATGATACCGGTAAGTACGTATGACAACACGAGCAAAAAGTCATACAGCTTTTCGCTCGAGCTGAGGGACAACAAAGTCTTTATTAGTTCGGTGCGAACTAAGATAGGTGTAGCTGCCACAGGCCCGCAACTGGGCGACCAGGTATTGGAGATAGATAGGGTGGACTACCGTACCTGCAGCCATGATAGTTGGTGTGGGCTGCTCAGCCGGCGTTTTTATGATACAGCCACCAGTGCCTCTATACTGGTGAAGCGCGGAGATAAGGAATTGAAGTACGAGGTGGAGAAGGAGGCGATGGTTAGCGGGAAGTGAGGCGACAACTTGCAAAGGATATATCTGCACATTTAAGGATCAGGCAATATTTTCAGTAGGTTTTTCTGTGATAGATGTTTTTTCGAAAAATGTGGCAACTTTGCAATATGAAAGCAGCAAATATTCTTATAGCACATCCGGCTAACAGCAATAAACTAAATGCTTTAATGGCTGTGATGAAGGCGCTGGACATAAAATACGAAGTGTCACCATACGATCCTCAATACGTTGACATGATTCTACAGGGAGATAAGGATAGAAAAGAGGGCAAGGGAAAGAAAATTTCAAAGGATGAGTTAGATGCGCTACGGAAATAATTCTCCTTCCTATTGCTCAAGAGAATTTGCCTTATTGGCAAAGAAGCAATAATAAGATAGTTTTGAAACGAATTGCATCCTTATAAAGGCAATAGCCGAAGATCCATACCGTGCTAGTAAAATCGTAAAAAAAACAAACGAATACCACGTTGAGCAGAATAGAATCAAATCTCTTATTCGTCTCTCAACTGTTTGCGCATCCTGTAGTAGACAAGGCGCAGATTGTCAAAGATAAGAGCGGTGATCAGTATCAAGGTTGCTACAATAAGTGTTTTGAATTGTATAGCCAGGTACAAAAAGCCTCCTGCCACACAGCCCGAAAAGAAAAAGACAATGATGCTTCCATGTAATCCTATATTCCGGATCAATCGCTGACGTTGATTTTTTTCCTTGTAGAAAAACAGTTGGGATAGCTCGATGCCGAGATCAGTAAACAAACCGGTTAAATGCGTAGTGCGAACAGCAGAATTTGAAACTTTACTTACTAAAGAGTTTTGCAGCCCCATCGCAAACAATAGCACACAGGCAAGCAGTGGCTTACTAATGCCTGCATCTACAAATCGGTCGCCGCATACGCCCATGGTCAGCAACAGCAGTATTTCCAGCAGCATTGCCGCAGTATGTGGGGCTTTCCGTTCTTTAATTATATAGTATTCCGTCAGCAGGCTCGACAGGAACGAACCGGACAGGAAAGCTAGTATGTAAAATAGAAAGTGAACACCAAATAATTCATTCTTCTTCAACACCCCCTCGGCAAAATAAGCGAAGTGCCCTGTGACGTTGGTGGTAAGTACGCCAAGAGCGAGAACACCGCAAATATTGACTATCCCGGCTATAAAAGATAAGAATGCCGCTAACCTGAAATTGTGATTGAAGGTGCGCGCCTTGCCCTTGTGTCTGAACATACATTAACGGATGAGTACTTTCTGGAGTGTTCTGAAGAATGCCTGTGTCTGAAAATCTGGCCAATCTGCGACTGGAATTCAAGACGGAAAGTTAAACAATAAAACTGCATGAAAACCGTTAAAAAATTGAAATGCAATAAATTACAGAAATAATACGTTGTTATGGAAATGCTTTAATGACAAAATCAAACTCCAGAATTTCTACCGGTTTATTTCCTTTCCTATTTGTAAAGTATCAAGAAAAAGCGTCGAAAAAAATTCCCTTTTCATTTACCAAACAGGATAGTAGCGTATGGGCTATTGTTTGTTTTGCTGCTGTCTTCCCGCTATTGTGTTCAGGTCAATCGTCTGTATTTGAACCGGCTATCGCGATACCATTGTTTTTAAAAGTAAACGGTGATCTTAATTCGCATGCAAAGAGTTCTATGCTGGGCGCAACCGGAATTGAGGCGGCAATTAAAGTGAATGGTACGGGTGAAAGTGCCATGTCCTTTTTACAGATAATAGGCTTGCTGGATGATAAGCGATCGTTTCAAACTGAGCCTGGAAGCGAAATTAGCACGGGCCTATTTTTCTTAGATGTCAATCCGAATGTGCTGATCCGAACCAAATGGGATGATCTGAAATTTTCTATCGGGATAGGAGCATTAATAAATGTTGGTCAAAGCATTGAATCTTCTACAAGCACTCAATCATCAGGGACTTACTATGTGAAAGAGGATAGTATTGACCAGGTTATTAACAATAATAGCCGGGGTATAATTCCCTACCTGTCGCTGGGCGCTGTGTATACTATCCGAAAACACCTGAAGGCACAGGCGCTGTTACAACCAACCTTGGTTAATTTTTATGACCCGGATACAAAAATCACCTACAACATCAATTATAGTCTTAAAAATTTCCCGCTTAGTTACCAGCCAGTTTATTTCGGTGTACGGCTATTTTACTTTTTTTAAGTGACGTTCGCTCCATTTTGCAGTATCCACCGCTGCAGTATGTCTATTGTTTTGGCCCTAGTAAAGATGACTAAATGCGATCTGGCAACCCAGTGTGCTGCAGTTCATTGAAATTTTTTATAGTGTTTACTTCGGTCTATTGCTTAACAAACTTTCTAACATCCATACCATTGACTTTTACAAAGTACACACCTGCAGGTAGGGTAGAAACATCAATTTGTGCCTCCTTTGTATCGTGGCGTTGGCTATAAATGACTTGTCCAAGTGGGTTAGTAACCGTTAAGCTAGCGATCTTTTGTGTACATGTTACTGTTAAACTATTCAACGCAGGATTTGGAAAAATTTGTATGTCCCCTGACGCATTTATTGTAGTGGTCAGTAATGTTATTGTCGTTTCTTTGGGACAGCCGATAACTGTTTTAGCGGTGTCCGTCATTACTACTGCGTTGCTATCAAAAAATATACCAGCATGATTAAAAATTTCGTCACCATTACCCAGGCCACTTTTAGTATCAATATTAAATACAATCATCCCTTCACACTGATTATGATGACTACTGTCTAATAGATTAATATCGGGAAAGCTGAATTCATAAATATTATGGGAAACACAGTCATACCATTTTGAAATGCCCATCGGACCGGACGCTGTTACAATGTTTAACGAACTCGCATTTAAATTATCAGATAATGTATCCATAATATAAATATTGTGCGCAGTATCGTTGCCAGTATTCTCGAATATTATGGTGTATTGCAGTGTAGAAACTGCGTTCGAAAGTGTGCACCCGGGAGCCACTGTTATCTGATTGGGGTCGTGACAAATTCTAACTGTGTCTATTATATCAATGGTGTTGTTTGAAGGATTTATGTCGCCGGTTGTCGGATTTACAACACATTTTGTATAAAAGGTATCACCCGCAGAAAGTGCCCCACCTGCCGGCGGCAGGTTGAGACGTATACTAGCTGGTGAATTCATGTATGAAATACTGCCAAGGTTCCAGGTAACAGTATTGCCAATAACTGATGAGGGAACAGGTGTTGAACTTCCAAAATTCAATTTTGGGCTAAAATTCAGTGTTAGGGTAGTTGGTGTAGGGGAACAATAATTATTATTTACCAGCATACAAACTGTTTCGTTTTTCGGGTCTGTACTCACAGCTAAATCGACTTGCAGATCAAAATTAGTAGATGGTGCGCAAGAAAGTCCAAAATACTTAGGTGCGCTGGCTGTGGAACTAATTGTATCAACTAGTATTCCAGACGAAGGACAGGAAACATAAATCCCAGGCGGAGAAGAGATGACCTTAAATGAATAAACAGTACCATTTCCACCAGTAGCATGATAATATATTTTGCTGGTTGCTGAAACTGTATCCATGGGAACTCCATTCGCACTTACTTGTATAGAAACAGGAAGTGTATTGTATTTCTCGGTTCCTTCTTTTACACAATCACCGTCAGCATCAAGATATAATTCTATCGGGAAAATATTATTGGCGATACCACTCGAGTCGGTAAACATACCTACTTCTGATGGACTTAATACCCGGTTATAAAATCTGATCTCGTCTAATACGCCGTTGAACCAAAATTCATAACTTGGGCGATCCTCGCTTTTGCCAAAATTGAGACTGTCTGTGCTGCTTGTATAAGTGCACGTATTATAGAAGCTATCCATCAACACGCTATTCACGTATATTTTTGTCGAGTTGCCATCGTAAGTCAGCACAACGGCATACCATAATCCAGAGTCTACAGTAGGCGTATAATACCAGTCAGTTTGCGGTGTCCGTGAAGTTGTCGAGCCAGTCCACCCAGCAAATACATCCTGTGTAGGTGAGTAGATGAGGTCGCTGTTATCATAAGCATTATCAAAAAATTCCAGTTGGTAGGAAAACGTGCCTGAAATATCGTCTCCTCTCCATATAACGGAATTACCTTGACTATTATAGGGATAAAACCCCATCGGTTTTAACAAAGCACAAAACGAATGTATTTTCGTATTCATCAGACTATTATATGGAACAGTAATGTAATCAGATGTGCCGTTAAACAAATATGCTGTATTAGGCAAACCATTTATGCCAGCAGTTAATGTGGCACCACGAACAATACCGTTAAGTCCATTGCCGCTAACATCGTTAGCGTCGCCATTGAATGTCCATCTTCCTACAAGACCTGAATATCCCTGGCAATAAGCTGATGGCGAGTTGAGACTGACAAGTATGATTAAAACGAAAAATATCTTTTTCATAAAACAATTTTTAGGGTTCCTTATATATCAAAAATACATAAAAATTAAACGCACAACATTATCTATAAAAATAAAGTATAAAAGATACTAAACAGGTCATATGGTCTGTTTATCGAATTCGAACCAACTACCTCTACTTTCTCCCGATGTTAGGTTGGGACTATCAAACAACCCTACGTCCCGAAAAAATCGCAGTCAGATCAAGGATTTCGGTTGAAAACGCAATATTCCGCGACAATGACTATTTTGTTTGCAAATGCAGTCACATGGTACGTAAGTATTTTAAGAAATCGACAAAGGACAAGATCCAGTGGCGCAGTCATGAGCCTGCCCGTATTGAGGCATTCAGCGACGCGGTTTTCGCTTTTGCCATTAGCTTGCTCATCATATCGCTTGAGGTGCCTAAGTCGTCTGACGAGCTGCTGAAAAGTATGAGGGGATTTTTGCCGTTCTTCTTTTGCTTCCTGTTGATTTTCTATATATGGTACGAGCAGTACCGTTTTTTCAGGCGGTTTGGTATGCATGATACCCTCACTAATTTGCTAAACGGGGGATTGATATTTATGGTGCTGTTCTACATGTACCCGCTTAAGTTCCTGGCTAACTTATGGATGAACAGGGAAGGATATAGTTTCAGGGGCGAGGATTTTGTGCCGATAATATTAGTGTATAACGGTGGGTTCGTTGTTATTTTCCTGCTGTTTGCGGCGATGTACTGGAACGCCTGGATGAAGAATGAAGAGATAGGGCTGACTGAAATGGAGCTATTCGAAACGAAGAGCAGCATGTATTCCCACCTGTATGCGGCTTGTGTGGGCATTGTTGTAATTCTTATTTGTTTATTTGGTGGCAGGTACGCGCCTGCTGGCATGGGCGCGTATGGCCTTATGGGCGGCATGAGCGTTCTTGACGGAGTAAGGAAGAACCGGTTCCATAAGCGGTTTGGTAATGTGCCTATGAAGGAGCCGCTGCATGGCACAGAATGAAAGACCAGGGAGCACGTCGAATTTTTTCATGCCGCAAGCAAAATGCTTTAGCCGGTAAAAAGCTTATTTTTACTGTAGATTTCACAATCAGATGCTTAAAGATGTGTCAAATTTGTGAAAATTTTAATTCAGAATTGCAAATAATATTATTTACTTCAGACCTTCTTTTCAGGATTCAGACCGCATGAGTGATCATAAAAAATACGCAGTGATAGTGGCAGGTGGCAGAGGTACCCGTATGGGTGCGCCGGTGCCTAAGCAGTTCCTTCCTTTCCTGGGCAAACCCTTGTTGTGTTACGCCATTGAGGCATTTGCCGGCGCAATGCCCGGCATACAGATAATACTGGTGCTGCCAGCCGACCAGCTGAAGAGCGCGCAGATAGTGCTGAGGTCATACATAGGGGATATAGAGGTGACCGTGGTGGCAGGCGGTGAGACACGGTACCATAGTGTGCAGAACGGCCTAAAGGAAGTAAGTAATGACGGTATCGTGTTTGTGCATGATGGCGCCAGACCGTTGATCTCTGACGACTTGATTTTGCGGTGCTACAAGCAAGCCATAGCATTAGGCAGCGCCATACCGGCCATACCCATAACTGAGAGTGTGCGTATCGTGGAAGGTGATTCGTCAAGATCAGTAGACCGCGAACAACTGCGTGTGATACAGACGCCGCAAACATTCAAGACCGAACTGATACTGCCTGCATTTGAGCAGCCGTACCAGCCTTCGTTTACTGACGAGGCTACCGTGGTGGAAGCCATGGGTACCCCCGTGCATCTTATAGATGGCCTGCAGGACAATATCAAGATCACCATACCGGAAGATATGATCATTGCCGAGGTGCTGCTCAATGCACGTGTGAGCGCAAATGTGTAATTTCTTTTTGAAAAAGATATTCTTTTATCTGGCCCTTTTATGCTTGTGTTCGGGCGGCTATTGCCATGCTCAGAACAATGATACCGGCAGTGTGTTTAAATTTCCGGTACAGCTCGATGCAGTGACGGTGAAGAGCGGCTTTGATATAAATGCATTTATTCGCAGGGTACAGTCTGATACCTCATTTTACAAAGCATTCAAGAACCTGCATTTTGTACCCTATACTGCGGTCAATGATATAAAGGCGTATGATAAAGACGGTGCGCTAACTGCGTCATTACATAGCCGCACAAAGCAGCACATCAACAAGAAATGCCGTAACACTGAAGTACTGGAACAACAGGTAACCGGCGACTTTTACAAGAGCAACGGAGACTACAACTATTATACGGCCGGGCTGTTCGATCATTTGTTCTTTGCCGCAAAACCTGTGTGCAATGAATCCGACATAGTGGCGGGATCGATGGAGCGGCAGGGCAGTGGCGAGATGGAGAAAAGCACGTATGAGTTGAAACAGCTTATTTTCAACCCGGGTTCAAAGGTGAGCGGCATACCGTTTATGGGCGACCGCGCATCCATATTTGAAGAAGGCGAAGCCGAGAAGTATGACTTTAAAATAACCCAGGAACTTTACAATGGGGAAGCCTGCTATGTGTTTAAGATAATACCCAAGGCTGGCTACGAGCACAGCGTTATCTATAACGAGCTGACCACCTGGTTCAGAAAAAGCGACTACAGTATTGTAGCGCGCGATTACTCGCTCTCTTACCATACACTCGTTTATGACTTCGATGTGCGCATGAAGGTGCGTATGCAGCAGCAGGACACAAAACTATATCCCACATTCATAAGCTACGATGGCAACTGGCATATACTCTCTAAGAGAAGGGAGCGGGTGAAGTTTTCAATAGCTATTACCTATTGATTGATCTTATGCACCGAACTGCCTCAGGTGGTGGTCGAGATGTTTGTAATTAAGGGCGTTCCATTCTTTAGCGTCCATTTTCCCGAAGAAAGAGTGGGGTACTGCGGCTAACTTTTCCGGGTCTGTTGCCGACAAGCGTTTTATCAGTGGGATAAGACGTTGTTTTTCTGTCTCAAAATTTCTGCTGTCCGCAACTACAAAACGTGAATCAGTAGGCAACCCCTGCTTGAATGGCTGGTCGTTGGTGATGGACTTCTTTGCGAAACCACCCAGTATCTTACCCAGGAAGCTTTGCTTGATCTTTTTATCGCCAAGCGTGTTTTCGAGTGCATTGGCACAATGCGCCAACATCTGTGATACATCCATTTTACCCCATGCACGCTGAGCGTCTGGTTTCAGTTTATCAAATCGCTGGAGGATCTCCTGCAAAATAGCTGGCTCGTGAAGGTTCTTTATCGCTTGCATACCGGTTTAGTTTTCGAATTCAAATATACAGATTTACTTCTTGCCGGATAGCAGCCCACAATAATTGATAAAAAGTTAAAACCATTGTTTTCAATGTTGTTATTTACAATTATATCCTAACTTTACGTGACAATTTCACTACTTGTATGGAAAATACTAATCAACAGGAGTTCTCGCGTTATACCGTGATCGATAGTCAGCCAATGTCTGGCACCGGTACGGTAGCGAAAAAATTTATGGCCAATGTCTTTGCCTGGATGTTCGCGGCATTAGGCGTTTCTACTTTGTGTGCAGTTCTTTTCTCCTCAGAGCCCACTTTTCGCGATATGCTGTACACGCAAACCGAACGCGGCCTTAGCATGAATGGTTTGGGAATGATCTCTGTTTTCGCTCCTATAGTGTTCGTGATGGTGATGTCATTTGCTTTCAACAGGCTTTCGGCGCCATTGCTTACGCTGTTCTTTATGCTGTATGCGGCTACCACAGGTATGAGCCTTAGCGTTGTGCTGCTTGCGTACACCTCCGGCTCAGTTATCGGGTGTTTTGCATCTGCATCTGCCATGTTCGGTATTATGGCGGTAATGGGGTACACTACAGAGAAAGACCTTACGTCATTTGGCCGTCTGCTGACCATGGGACTCTTTGGAATAATGATATCTTTCATCATAAATTTCTTTTTGAAAAGCCCGGCACTGGACTACCTGATCAGCATCATTGGTGTGGCTGTGTTTACCGGCCTTACCGCTTATGATGTGCAGGTGCTGAAGCGCATTGGCGCTGGCGTGGAATATGAAGGCACATCGGCAAACGATACAAAGAAGCTGGCCGTAATGGGTGGGTTGCGTTTGTACCTCGATTTCATTAACCTGTTCCTGATGCTGCTTCGTCTCTTCGGTAACAGGAGAAACTAAATCAACAATATATTTGTTAAGTGGCTACCTGATTGGGTAGCCACTCTCATTTAAATAAACAACACACACATGCTCAACCTGAAAATAATAATAGCCAGTACCCGGCCCGGAAGAAAAGGCCCTGCAATAGCCTCATGGTTTTATGATATAGCTGCTCAATACCCTGATTTTAGTACAGAAGTATTAGACCTTGCCACCATAAACCTGCCATTCTTTGATGAGCCTCATCATCCTATGCTGCAGAAATATGAGCACCAGCACACGAAGGATTGGAGCGCCAGTATAAATAGCGCCGATGCTATTGTGATCGTTACATCCGAATACAATTATAGCTTTCCTGCATCTCTGAAAAATGCCCTTGATTTTCTGTACAAAGAATGGAATTATAAGCCTGTAGGGTTTGTAAGCTATGGTGGCGTCTCTGGCGGCACCAGGGCTATGCAGATGCTGAAACAAGTAGTTACTGCCCAGAAAATGATGCCGGTGCCAGAAGCGGTGCCGATCCCGTTTTTCATGAAATTTATGGATGAGCCGGGTAAGTTCAACGGCGATGCGGCACTGGAGAAGTCAGCCAACGATATGCTGAAAGAACTGCACAAATGGGCTGTAGCTTTAAAGACAATGAGAGTACCTGCTTAGATCACGTCTCCTTCCAGGTCGTAGTCAAATGCCTTGGTGATCTTTACGTTCACAAAGTCGCCTATGGGTAGTGCTTTTTTGCTGTGTATCACCACTTCGTTATCCACCTCTACACTGTCAAATTCGGTGCGGGCAAGGTACCGGCCTGCTTCTTTTTTATCTACGATCACCTTGTAGGTATGACCTATCTTTTCCTGGTTCTTCTCGTACGATATTTCCTGCTGCACCTCCATTATTTCTTGCGCGCGTGCTTCTTTTTCCTCTGAAGGTATGTTATCAGTCAGTGCGTATGCCGTAGTATTTTCTTCATGTGAATAGGTGAAGATGCCCACACGGTCAAGCCGGGTATCTGTGAGGAACTGCTTTACGTCCTCCACATCATCACGGGTTTCACCGGGGAACCCTGCAATAAGTGTGGTGCGTATGCAAATGCCGGGTACGCGGTCGCGTACATTGGCAATAAGTTCAGTTATCTCCTGCCGGGTAGTGTGCCGTTTCATGGCCTTTAGCATCGGGTCTGATATGTGCTGCAACGGCATGTCTAAGTAGTTGCAGATATTCTCCCGCTCCCGCATCACGTCCAGTATTTCCAGCGGGAACTTGTGCGGATAAGCATAGTGCAGGCGTATCCATGTGAGGCCTTCTACGTCTGACAGATGCTTGAGCAGGTCGGACAGCGCGCGTTTTTTGTAAATGTCTATGCCATAATACGTCAGCTCCTGGGCTATAAGCATTATTTCCTTTACGCCTATTTTTACCAGGTGTTTTGCCTCTGCCACTACTTCCTCAATTGTTTTGGACACATGTCCGCCACGCATCAGTGGTATAGCGCAGAAAGAACAGGTACGGTTGCACCCCTCCGATATTTTTAAGTAAGCATAGTGTTTTGGTGTGCTCAGCAAGCGTTCTCCTACCAATTCCGACTTATAGTCTGCGTTGAGTTGTTTGAGTATCAGCGGCAGTTCCATTGTCCCGAACCATGCGTCTACTTCAGGTATTTCGTTGAGCAGGTCGCCGCGATAGCGTTCGCTCAGGCAACCGGTCACATATACTTTGTCCAGCTTGCCATCGCGCTTCAGCGCCACCTGTTCCAGTATCGTATTTACGCTTTCTTCTTTTGCCTTATCTATAAAGCCACAGGTATTCACCACCACTATATTGTGGTCCAGCTTCTTGTTCTCATGGGCCACATTAATGCCGTTTGCATTAAGCTGTCCCCCCAGCATCTCGCTGTCCACCATATTCTTGGAGCATCCAAGCGTGATGATGTTGACCTTGTCTTTCTTTAATGTTCTTGTTTTCAACCTTTACGTAACTTATTTATATACTGCTTGTATTTATTATTCAAACAAAATTACTTCTTCCTGATGAATATCCTGATCGGTACACCGCTGAAATTAAAGTGGCTGCGCAGCTTATTCTCCAGGAAGTTCTTATAAGGTTCTTTGATGCCATCCGGGTGATTGGCAAAGAATGCGAAAGATGGCACTGCAGTAGGTATCTGCTGCACAAACTTGATCTTCACTGAATAACCACGATAGAACGGGGCAGGGTAGCGCTCTATCTCGCGCAGCATGATCTCGTTAAGTACAGAAGTAGTGATGCGCCTGCCCCTGTTATCATTTACCTCCAGCGCCTTTTCCATACCCTGGAAGATGCGGGTCTTATCCTTTGCCGATATAAATATAACCGGTACATCGGTAAATGGCTCCAGCCTTTCTTTCAGTGCTTTTTCAAAGTCGCGGGCCGTATTGGTTTCCTTCTTCATCAGGTCCCACTTGTTTACCAGTATCACCACGCCCTTGCCCTTACGGGTAGCCAGGCTGAAGATACTTACATCCTGGGCGGTCATGCCTGTTTCAGCATCTACCAGCATCATGCACACATCGGCCTCGTCCATGGCCTTTATGGCACGTATAACGGAGTAAAACTCCAGGTCTTCATGTACGTTCTTCTTCTTACGGATACCTGCGGTATCTATCAGTATGAAGTCCTTACCAAACAGGTTGTAATGGGTGTGTATAGTGTCGCGAGTAGTGCCGGCTATTTCAGATACGATGGTACGCTCTTCGTTTACCAGTGCGTTCAGCAGGGTAGACTTACCGGCGTTTGGCTGTCCTATGATGGCAAATTTTGCCAGCGGGTTACCATCTTTATCCAGTTCTGTAGCCTCTGCCTCATCTGTTATGTAAGTGACTACCTCGTCCAGCACTTCGCCGGTACCGCTGCCTGATATGGAGGATAACAGGAAGGTCTTTTCAAAACCAAGCGAATAAAATTCGGTGGCATACAGCGCCCTTTCCTGGTTGTCTACTTTGTTTACTACCAGCAACACCGGCTTTGTAGACCGGCGCAGCACATCGGCCATCTCTTCATCCTGCAGCGTAATACCTGTAGTGGTATCACAAACAAAGAGAATGAGGTCGGCCTCATCTACAGCTATATGTACTTGCTTGCGTATCTCCCTTTCAAATACATCTTCCGACCGGGCCACAAAACCACCCGTATCTATTACGTTGAATATTTTGCCATTCCAGTCGGCAATACCATATTGGCGGTCGCGGGTTACGCCGCTCTGATCGTCAACGATAGCTTTGCGCTGCTCCAGCAAGCGGTTAAATAACGTTGATTTTCCTACATTTGGCCTTCCCACAATGGCAACCGTAAAACCTGGCATATTAAAAATTTATTATTAAGAGGGTGCAAAGGTACCGCTAAATATGCAGCGGATCACTATTTCTTTTAATTAAAGATTGTTAAATCGATAATCCATTATCTTTGTCTGATAATATAAACATAACATGAGGAAGGTATTTTGTTTGCTTGCTGTGGCATTATTGTTTCAATTGGCTTCGAAGGCGGCACCCGGAGATACTACCTGGGTACAAGGTAATATCACTAACCTGGATGGCTATGGTAATTATGACTCCATGGTGGCGTTCCCTGCTGGTACAAGTGGAAAGACCTGGCGTAAAATATACATGATCTTCACTTTGGGCAAGCACATGTGCCCCGGGGCTACTTATTGCGGCGACTGGGATTATACCGTACAAAACTACCTGATGGTGCCTGGTGGCGATACGCTGGAGATAGGACGCCTGATAACGCCTTATGCCAATGCTGGCGCACCCCGCACCCCATGGACCTGGTTGCAGCATTATGTATATGATGTTACCGACTATGCCTCTTTATTGCACGATAATGCAGCCATGCGTATCTTCTATTCCGGTTACTCTGGCGGATTTACCGCCAATATTACTTTTGCGTTTATAGAGGGCATTCCGGAGCGTAACGTTCTTGATGTGAAGAGGCTATGGGGCGGTAGCTTTGGTTATGGCGGCACTCCCGATATCAATTCGCATTTCCCCGCGCTTACAGAAACACCGCCTGCGGGCACGGTAAGCACCAGCCTTAAATTCTGTGTTACCGGCCATGGCTCAGATGCAAACGGTTGCTGTGAATTTGCCCAACATAACTACCAGGTAATGCTGAACGGTAATTCTGTGGCCAATACCCTCATCTGGAGAGATAACTGCGGTAGCGCTGAATTATCCCCCCAGTCTGGTACCTGGCTGTACCAACGTGGTAACTGGTGCCCCGGCGCCATGGTGTACCCTCACTTCCACGATCTGGCAGGCCTTTCAGCAGGCACTCCTTACAGCATTGCCCTTATGTTTGATGCGTATAGCGGCGGCGGTAGCTATACCACAGAAGCTACTTTGTTCGATTATGGCGTTTTCAACAAAACACTGGATGCCTCGCTCGATGATATCATAGCACCCACTAACAACGAGAACCATTTCAGGGAAAACCCTATTGTAGGGTCACCTACTGTGCATGTGCGTAATTCAGGTTCTACAGTCATTAATTCTATTACTTTCTCTTACGGCCTGCAGGATTCCGTGATGCGCAGCTATACCTGGAGTGGTACGCTGAATCCACTAACGGACTCTGACTTTATACTGCCACAGCTTTCTCAATTGAATGAGGTTGCAGGCACACCGGGTACGTACACCTTTGTGGCGCAGATACAGGCCGTAAATGGTGTTACGGACAATGATACGACCAATAATAAGATGACTTCACAGTTTGTGGCTGCCCCTAACTGGCCATCTTCCTTTAAGGTGGTTTTAACCCCTAATAATGAGGCACTGGTCTCTAATCCGGCTATTAGTGAAGACAGTTGGGCCATCTATGACGCCAGCAACAATATTGTAGCCCATCGCAATAATGTACCGATCAACGCAAGCGGCGGCACACAGGTAACGTATACCGATACGGTCAATCTTACCCCCGGCCTGTATAAACTCGTGCTTACGGATAGCGGCTGCGACGGGCTGCAATGGTGGGTGCATGCCAACGCTAACGATGGGGTTACTGCAGGCAATTTTTATGTAAGGAAATTCCCGAACATCAGCCTGGCAATGAACGGATATAACTATGCAGGTACTTATAACAACGATTTTGGCTGCTCATTCACACAGTATTTTTATACCGGCGTAGCACCAGATCTTACAGGTGTTCATAACCTTTCTGAAGAGAATGTGAGCATAGAAGCATACCCTAACCCGGCGCAGGACATTGTAAATGTGGAGATAAACGGCATAGACCAGGTACATGGTACGTTGCAGGTAATTGATGCACTGGGCAGGGTAGTATCTGAGGCGCCGTGTAATAATGAGCGACAGGTGGTGAGCCTTGCAGGGTTTGCAAATGGCGCTTATACCATACTTTTTGTCAATGCCAACACAGGCAATAAGCTGACAACAAGGGTATTGAAAATGAAGTAACGAACGTGTAAAGTATAATGGTAAAATTGTAAAACAGGCTGCATCTTTGCAGCCTGTTTGTATATCAAATGCTGTTTACTGTTTAATTTTGGCTGTATAAATTTTAATAGTGTCGGAAAGAATAGAAAAAATAAAAGGCTATTTAAAGGCGTCGCCCGCCGACTGTTTCCTGAACCACGCACTGGCGCTGGAGTATGTGAAGCAGGGAGATGAGGAGCAGGCGAAAACATACTTTGAAGTAAACCTGCGCAACGATCCCGGCTATGTAGCCACCTATTATCACCTTGGTAAACTACTGGAACGGATAGGGCAGACTGCTGAGGCTACCGCCATATACCAGCAGGGTATGGAGCATGCCAAGGCGGCAAAAGATATGCACGCCTATAGCGAACTGCAGGGCGCTTATGAAGACCTCGTTTATTGATCTGAAAAGTTAAGCTGTTAGCAACTATGACATTGACCCCACAATTCCTCGAACACTGGACTGCCAAACAATTTGCTTTGCCCGCAGAGTCCATCTTGCTTGCGGTAAGCGGGGGATCTGATTCTATGGTCATGGCGCACCTGTTCCTGGAAAATAACATAAAGTTTGGGGTAGCCCACTGCAATTTCGGGCTGAGGGGCGAGGCCTCGGACTTGGATGAACAACTGGTGCGCGACTGGTGCGCGACAAAGAATATCCCTTTTCACAGCACTACCTTCAATACAAAACAAAGCGCGCAGGACTGGAAGAAAGGCACGCAGGAAACGGCCCGCATACTTCGTTATGAATGGTTTGAACAGATCAGGAAGGAACAGGGCTACGCAAAGATTGCCACTGCCCATCATGCCGATGACAATGTAGAAACCCTGCTCATCAACCTGTTTAAAGGCACGGGTATCAGCGGGCTGCATGGCATCTTGCCGCAAAACGGCGACATCATCAGGCCGCTGCTGTTTGCCACTAAAGAAATGATAGCGGAGTATGTTACCACCCAAAACGTTCCTTACCGCGACGATGCCTCTAATGCCAGCGACGATTACCTGCGCAATGCGGTTCGGCATAATATTGTGCCTGCTGTAAAAGAGTGGTTTCCACAAGCGGTTACCAGTGTCAGCAATAGCATAGAGCGCTTTGCGGAGGCAGAGATATTGTACAAGGCTGCAGTAGCGGCAGAGCGCAAACAACTCCTGGAACAGAGAGGGCAGGACTATTATATACCCATTCTTAAATTCCGCCATCACCAGCCACAGGCCACTATCTGCTATGAATTGCTGCAGCCTTTTGGTTTTACATCGGGCCAGGTGCCTCATATACTGGCTCTGCTCCATGCCGAGACCGGCCACTATGTATCGTCCGCTACACACCGTGTCATCCGCAACAGGGATTTTCTCATCATTACCACGCTTCCGGCTGCCACAGCAGATATGATAGTGATAGATGCCCCCGGTACAGTGAACACAGGCCGGTATAGCTATTCATTTACCATCACCGACAAGCCTAAGAACATCCCCGCTGATGCCGATACAGCATGCTTAGATATGGCCGCTATCACATTCCCGCTATTGCTGCGCAAATGGCGTACTGGCGACTATTTCTATCCGCTGGGCATGAAGATGAAGAAGAAAAAAGTAAGCCGCCTGCTGGTAGATGAAAAGATAGCCTTGCACGATAAAGAAGAGATAAGGATAGTGGAGTGCAACAAGCGCACAGCATGGGTGTCGGGCATACGGCCCGATGAGCGGTTCAAGGTAAAGGACAGCACTACCAAGGTGCTCATGATAAAGCGCACGCTGAACTAACTCGGGTGCGTGAGCTGAAAAAGGAACGATTGCCCATGCGTAGGGTCTATCAGCAAGGCGAAGAGCATGCCATATAACGCACCAGATATATGCGCATCATGCCCTATATTATCTGTTCCCCGTTTCGACATAAAGTAAGAGTACATCAGGTACAGTACCGCAAAGATGATGCTGGGTATATGTATGGGTATGAAGATGATGCCCATACGCGACCATGGGAAATAGTAAATAGAAAAGAACACTATTGCCGATACCCCACCTGACGCACCCAGCGACCGGTAGTAACTGTTGTTCCGGTTTTTGATAAAAGGAGGAATAGACGATATAATTATAGCCGACAGGTACAGAACAATATAAAGAAAGGGGCTGCCAATGAAATCCTCCATTTGTGAGCCAAACATGTATAGCGCATACATATTGAAGATCAGGTGGTTCCAGTCGGCATGAATAAAGCCCGATGTGAGGAACCGGTAATATTCCTCCGGCGAGTTCATTTGCCTGGGGTAGAGTATCAGCTTGTTCAGCAACGAGGTGTTGTTGAAAGCCGCAATAGATACCAGCGCAGTAATAGCAATGACGATCAGTGTAATACTCATTTGTTTTTCAGGTCTTTAAGGAACATTGTTCCTAGGGCGAAATTAATGCCATTTACACTCCCATTTTCATTTACCGGCGGTATAACATAAATTTCACGTTTACTATCACCCTGTTTCTTTGGCCTATACGTGATGATACGGCGAGTTATTCAGGATGCTGAATGTACGGTATACCTGCTCTGCTACTATGAGGCGCACCAGTTGATGCGGAAATACCAGGTGGGATAACGACCAGCATTGGTCAGCCCGTTTTTTCACCTTGTCAGTGACCCCGTAGGCGCCACCTATCAGTATTACCAGCGTCTTCACCCCCTGGTTCATACATTGCTGGAACTGTTGCGACCATTGTATGGAATTCAGCATTTTGCCCCGCTCATCCAGCAGCACCAGGTAGTGGTTGGGTTGCAGCTTCTTCAGTATCAGCTCTTCTTCCTGTAGCTTGGTGCGCTCTATATCTGTGGTGGCTGCCTTCTTTGACGTTTGCAGCACCACCAGGTCTATAGGGTTCCAGGGCTTTGTCTTTTTAAAATAATAGGTCAGCCCCTACTCAATAAAAGAGTCATTTTCCTTGCCCAGCGACCATATTTCTACCTGCATTCTGCGCTATTTTGGGCCAAAGATGGCATTTTTTAGATACTGTAAAAAGTATTTGCTTAGATATCCAAGGTTCATTATCTTTGCAGTCCCAAAAAAGGGATTGGCTGCGTAGCTCAACTGAATAGAGCATCTCACTACGGATGAGAAGGTTTCAGGTTTGAATCCTGACGCGGTCACTAAAAAGCTCTACAGAAATGTAGGGCTTTTTTATTTTTGCAAGTCAGGAATTTTATTATTACTGCATAAATTCAGTGTTACGGCCGTTCTCTTTATGTTACAATAGAGCGATTCCTTTCAAAATGCTCCTGAAACATGAAGGCATCATTTACCCTCGGAACTCAATTACAGAGCGGATTCCAAGGGGGCGTACCTTATTCAAAACGGTGCTCACAATAGAAGAAGAAAATCAAGAACTTGCTGAACTCCGTGATTGGTTGTTGCATATATTAACAAATGGGCAGTTAAGATGACTAACCTGTAAAATATATTATCATTTAGTATTCAGTTCAGAATCAATACTATACTATACTATCATTAGGAATTCAAATGAAAGTATCAAAAGCAAGAGAAATATTAGCTAAACATAGTAACCGATGAACCAATAAGTTATATTTGAACTCCGATGCTGGACGTCCTATTATGTTGTTAGTAAAGTCTCAAGAGTAATGGCACACCTTAATTCCGAGATTGATTATTATCAATGCTGGTGAAGGGGTTAGTGAAGATAAACGGAGAAAGAGTAGTAAAAATATATGATAGCGGCTGAGCCAGAATGGGGCATGAGAGAAATAAAAGACAAATTACAAATCCATGAAAAAACTAGATAGTTGGCATAGTATATATCGTCACATTGCAGAGCTACTAAACGAGTTCTATTTGACATACCAGTCAAAGTCTTCTGCTGAGTTATACAAGAAATTAGCAAATTCAGATTTTGGTAATAGCAATTCTCGTTTATTCAATTTTGATCTTTATGATTCTCATAAAGGATTAGATCCAATACAGGTTTTTTGTACGTTTAATTACTCTAGAATTTCTAATGAGAGCCGAGTGAAAAACCTTAGGCTTTTGCTATCCGCTTTAGAGTCAAAAGCTGAGATGAGTTTAGGTATTGATTTTACTGGTATTCCTGCTCCAATAATTACACGTGTTATTCAATTTAGAGGTGTCAATTTTCAGAATGAAATCTGGGTTGAGTTTAACAAGGTTTTCGAAAAGGGTGTAACAGGGATAAACCAAAAAACATTTAATTCTATTCGGACCTGGAAAGGTATTGATACACCATCTTTTACAATGTTTCTTTTTTGGGTCGATTCTGAGCAGTTCCTGCCATTAGACCAAAAAACTATAACGTTTCTTAAGTTATATGGCTTAATTCCCGCTCGCCCTAGTTCATATGACGAATACAAAACCTGCTTGCAGAAAATAAAAACGTTCGGTTATAAGTCAATCAATAGTGAAAGTGCAATAAGATTAATTGTTAGTGACGCTTACAATTTTTCGGATAAATCCTATCTAGGCCCAATCATTAGTGGCACTACCGCATCTATAATTGCTGAAGGTCGTACCGAAGAGGCTATATTAGAACAAATCCAACAGCAAGCAGCAAAAAACCGAAAAGAACTTTTCAAGAACTTTGAAATCATTGCGATTCGGCCGAAGCACAAACAAGGAAATTCTACCAAAGGAGGTAAACAAAGACACTTAAAGAATCTGATTACTGGGCAGCTCTATCAATTTTACGCCTCTTATGTTTTTAGCGATAATGATGATGCAACTATCGAATACAATAATGCCAAAGAGGTAGACATCTTCGGCATAAACGGGCTAAATGTTTCAATAAGTGCAATTGTTGGAAAGAACGGGTCCGGTAAAAGCACCCTTATCGAATTATTTTACCTAATAGTAAATAAGATTGCGTATGTAAAAGAAATGAAAGCCGGATTAAAACTCATCAATGAAGAAGTATTTGCCGATCTTTTCTTTAAGTCTGATAAAGTATATAAAGTTTCAGTTGGTAATACGATTCAACTATTTGAATATAAGTTTGACGACGAGTTAAAGTTATATAAGCAAGTTACAAAAGACCATGAAAGCGAAAAGACGTTTCATGATTTCGATATCGAAAGCTTTTGTTATTCGCTTGTAATAAATTACTCACTCTACGGACTTAATGCTAAGATAATAGGAGATTGGATCAATCCGCTCTTTCATAAAAACGACAGCTATCAAGTTCCAATTGTGTTAAATCCTAAAAGAGACAATGGGGTAGTAGACGTTAATATCGAAGATGGACTGGCAAAATCCAGATTGCTCTCAAATCTCTTGGAGCCAGACCTGATTGATTTTGATAAGAAAATAGTTCCAGAGTTGGTTCCAGGAGCTGTCCCCTGCAAACTTGAATTCATACTTGATGACGAAAAAATTAGAAGGAAGCGAAATATCTACGAAAAGTTCAATGACAAGAAGATTTCTAAACGTGACATCAATAAGGTTATAAAATACTACGACCTGAAAATCTTAGACTCTGTTGAATTCGTTGATGAAGCTAAGGAATACATCTACCTAAAAACGATTACAATAGCGCACAGCTATCCAAAGTTTAAACCATACAAAGCTGTTGCCAGTCGATTAGATGAAGAAGAAAAGCTGTCCAAATATGTAGGCTTACTCAAGATAGAAAGAAGCCACATCACCTTTAAACTCCGGCAAGCAATCAATTACTTACAATTTGGACTATATCAAACTGAGGGAGATAACTCAGTGTTGTCACTTTCAGCAAAAATAGAAAAACTTAAAATTGGCAACACTTCGGAGGAAGAAATAAGGACAATTGATCTGACACCGCCTTCGTTTCTTAAAACCAATGTGGTTTTTCAGCATGGAGGCGATTTCAATTCGCTTAGTTCAGGTGAAAAGCAGCAAGTTTTTTCAATAAATACGATTGTATATCACTTGTATAATATTAAATCAGTAATGGTTTATCAAGGTATTTACAAATACAACTGTGTTAACGTCATTTTTGATGAAGTAGAGTTGTATTTCCATCCCGATATGCAGCGCACCTACGTTAATAACCTACTTAAACGCATAGGAACTCTTGGATTAAATGTAGACAACGACATAAACAATATTAATATTATATTCGTAACGCACTCTCCATTTATTTTATCTGATATACCTAAGTCAAATGTATTGCGACTAGAGGTAAGTGAAGAAGGATTATCCAATCCCGGCGTTCCCGAAAAAAACACATTTGCAGCAAACGTACATGAATTGCTTGCTGATAGCTTTTTTCTCTCCTCCTCAATTGGTGAATTTGCCAAGAACAAAATAAATGAAATAATTGCCTTTTACATCAAAGTCAAGAATGCGAGAAATACCAAAGAACTTTTGTCACTCAAAAAAGAGTATGAAAATTTAAAAGAGTTATATACCAAAATACTTGATAACATAGGCGAAGACGTTATTCAAGGCTTGATGAAAAATCACATTGAGTTTATAGACGAAAAGCTGACAGAAGTTCACACTAAAATTGCACTTTGAGATGAATAAAATAAACTATCCTTCGATGCCCAAAGAAAAGGTAGACTTCGAAAATGAATACTACGACGCCCTTATCAAGACAAACGTTGCTAAAATTAATACTCATTTAAAAACGATCCCTTACAAAGCAGCACCACTAAATTTTGAAACCTTGGTGAAGTTACCTTTACACGAATTAATATCGTTAATGCCAGCTATTGAGAAATATAGCGACAGCAAAAAAAGGTCTATAACAAAAAAAGGAAAAAAAGTAGTGGTTAACAAGTTTTTAGATTTATTTAACTATGAGGGAAATCAACAAAATATAGCAGGTTTTTTCATGGCTAAAACCGAGTTTAGAAGTTGCTGCTATTGTTCAATCGACTACATTAATGCTTTTGCTGATTTTCCGGACTATAAAGATGAGTTAGTATTTGTTGATACGGCTTCATCTAGTGAACTAGAGTTAATAGAAGGGATAGACAAGTCAATTGCAAAAAGTATAATAGCAGGAAGACGAAAAAAGGGTTATTCTGATATCAGTAAAATTCCGGCATCCAAAAAAATACAAGACAATATTAAAAAATCTATATATGAAGACTCCCATAATCATTTCACTTTAGATCATTTAATACCACAAAATGCCGGAAAATTCTATTCGCTATGCTTATATAATCTCGTTCCATCTTGCTATGCCTGTAATTCAAAATTCAAAAAGAAGATAGAGTTCAAAATTGATTCAGATTTGATTTACGTTAGTCCAACGACCGATAGTTATTCAGTTCGGGAGAATTTTGAATTTCAAATATTTTATTCGGTTAGTTTGGATAAGATTAAAAATGTCGCTGATTTTCGATTAACGAAAAAAATAACAAAGCACCACGGTCAAATGGAGAACTATTTAAGAATGTTCAAGATAATGGGCAGATACACTTATCATAAAGATCAGATTCTAAAACTAATTGAAAATAAAGTCAACTATTCTGATTCTAAAATAAAAGAGCTTTCATCAGATACGGGTATCTCTCAAAGAGAATTAAGGAAGATGATTTTTGGAGAGGATTTATATAACTCAGAATTTGATCAACATCCTTTTGTTAAGTTCCGTCGGGATATTGCAAAGAACAACATAAACATTAAAGGCATTTTGTAATGGACGAAAATACACTCATATTCGTCCTACTAGTTCTCATCGGAGTTTGTATCTAGTTATACTGGATATATCTGACGAAGTATAGCTCGTTGTTTTAACTCATGAACATTTTGGACGTTTGAAAAAGCACCAATCCGCCAGCGTGGTAACATAAAGAAGTAATAGGAAAGGGACAGAGTTATCTGGAATAGTACAATTAATAGAGTGCAAACTATATTCACCCAGATTATATCACCGGCTATCGGGTATAGGAAAACACAAACAAATAACGCACCTGTCCCAAAAAAAACAAGCAATGGAGTCCATAAGAATAACCATCTGCCTTTTCTTATAGCTGCATCAATTGTGATTGTTTGCACCTTGAAATAGATTTATTACCAATATATGTGAGCCGCAACTATTTACCTAAAGGAAAGGCCTGAAATTATCTCTGTATAACACCCTACGTTGGCACCTCATTCTTATCGTGCATATACTTTTCCCAGTCCAGGTTTTCTACCAGCATATCCCGGTTTATGGAGTTGAGGAAGTCTTCAAGTTCTGCTTCCGTACGAATGCGTTTTAGTTTCTGCGCCTTACCGCTGAAGTAGGCCGACATGGCTGCCGACAGCGTAATGATCTTCTCCCACTCATATAGGTACTTCAGGGCTTCGCAGGCGGCAATGGTGGGCGGTATGAACAGCGATACAAACAGGGTAGCCTCTTCAAATGCATGTGTGTCGAAAAAAGACGGCCAGAACGACGACAAATGAACCCCCAGGTGATGAAAAAACTCATTGGCATCTTTTACATAGTGCAGCATAATGCCCAGGGCCACCATCAGGAATAGAAGTGTCCGTATCTTCTTATATAGGTTATTCCTTTTCTTGAATTTTACTTCCTTGCGCTCGTGGTAGTGCTGCTGATTCAGTATCAGCTCCTTTTCCAGGTGTTCTTTCTTCTGTTCAAACGGCCAGTACGAGAAAGCGCTCAGGTTGATGAGCTTTATGGTATTGTCCAGTATCACGAACTCCGGTTTTGCTTTCAGCGAGAAGTAGATGGGGCTTACTGTTGTCTCGTATATGCGGTAGCCCAGCTCACAGAAGAAACGCTTTATTCGCAACCGTTCGCTGATGATCCGGTAGTGCACATATTTGCGGTGCAGGGCCTTTGAATTGCCAAATATCACCAGCGAGATGATGAACATTAAGCAGAGGAACTCTACGGTAGCCAATATAAAGTTGAAAGGCAGTTCCGGCTTTAGCGTAGTGTTCAGCGAGAAGGCAAGTACTTCTATCAGGCCGGCCACAAACCCTATCGTCCATAGCTTGCGGTATTTGTTGTTGTATACCACAGCGTCATCATCAAACTCGTCCTGTTTCCTGATGATGAAAGATGCCAGGTGGTTGGTCTCTGGCGGGTAGACAACACCCTCTGCCTTGTAGCTTTCTTTATGGTCGTGGTGCAGGTAGTTGATGCGGGGATGCTCTTCTTCCGGGTTGATGAGCAGCAGGTTCTTTTTGTTTTTCATGGCATAGGTCACCGTGTCTTCGGTGCCGCCCTTGCCCTTCCCGTTCTTTTCGTTCCATATCGCTATCAGGTAGTCGGTGCTGTTCACCATTTCCACACCCAGCGCCAGGAACAGATCATTCGCTTCCTTTCCGTTAAGGGTATTCAGTTCGCGTCTATGCTCCTTGAGTACCTGGTTATATATCACCTCAAATTCACGTCGTTCCTTGTCCGATGAGAATCCCTCCAGGTATTTGCTACGTTCAAAAGGGAGCACTATTTCCAGCGGTATGCCCACCTCTATGGCTACGCGTGCAAAAATGGTATCTGCCCCCTCTGCCAGTGGACTGATGGCTTTGAATTTTGTATCGGCATCCTGCTCCCGCTCTATGAATATGATGTTCTCCAGCGCCCTTTTTATCACAGGTTTTATCTGTTCCGCCTGCTTTGGGCTGAGCATCCGGTGGCCTGTTATACCTATGGTTATTGTGTTCATTGGTGATGATTATCCCTAAAAAGTGTTCAAAATAATATAACTCTGGCAAAGCTTATGATTGTTCGAAATTTTATTGTTATTTTGACCTGTCAAATATACACGCTGTGTTATTTATTATAAATGAGAATACGTAAGGATGTTTAGGGATATAATAGAACATACGCCATATATTAACCTGCATGGCATCGACCGGCCTGATATCTTCATTAAATTAGAATGTGATCAGTTTAGCAACTCCTTTAAAAGCAGGGGTATAGTTAGTTTTTTAAGTGGGGTTGAAACGGTGAATGGCCTGGTTACATACACTACCGGCAATCATGGTATTGCGCTTGCCGCCATTGCAAAGGCGCTGGGTGTAAAAGCAATCATTGTAAGTTCCGACAAATTATCGGCCTACAAACGTACTGTTATAGAAGGCTATGGCGCCACCATCCACCCGCTGAAAATACACGGTGTGGACATGGCAACACAATACGCAAAAGACCTTGCCGAAAAAATGAACTACACATTTGTTCCCCTCTTCGACAATGCGTCACTGCTCGATGGGTATAGCCAGATCACCAATGAGATATTTGAAGATTTTCCCGGCCAGCAGCTTGCTTTATTCTTTCCTATAGGTAGCGGTTCACTGTTGTTGGCCAATGCAAGGCGCGCAAAAGAAATTGACCCTGCCAACATCGTTTACGGAGTAGAACCACATATCTTCCAGCGCCTTGGGGCTACACGCCAGCAAGATAAAGTATCACAAAGTATTGCCGACAGCTTATCTATTGACAAGATACCGCACAGCAATTTAGAGTTGCTGCAATATGCCGATGAGATAATCCCCATTGAAGAGGATGCCATGATCGAATCCACTAAGTTGATACACGACCAGTACGGCTTGATTACCGAACCAAGCGGAGCCATAACGCTGGCTGCCGCACTCACTAAGCCATACAGCGACATCAAAAAAATTGCCGTCATCACCGGTAAAAATATATCGAAGGAGCATTTCGAATTAATTACGTCGGCGGTAAAAGAAAAATAGAGCGATGATCATAGGATATTCATTGGCCCACAATCAGTTGTTTGCTCCGGTATTCCAGGAGTCGCTGGGTTATTTGTCGAAGGTAAAAGAACTGGGCTTTGTAGAAAAAGAGGAAGATGTAGTGATAGGGCAGAAGTGCCTGCGCGCAGAATACCAGAAGAAGGGTATCATGGAGCAGATGGACAAGATACTCTACAATTACCTCAGTGATTATTTTAAATACTACATGGCTTCCATTGCCCTAGTAAATACAAATTCGCTCAATTTCGTTACCAAGCGCGGCTATAAAAAAGTATATGCTTCCGACACACGCGCGTACTTTATTACCGGCATGGAACCCCAGGCGCTTACCAGCGATAGCTATGAAACTACTGCCGGCAATGGCGCAGTTATCCGCTACAGGTTCGCTACTTCTGCCGACATATCCGCTTTGAAAAACCTCAATCATGAATTTCTGAAAGAGAACCGCGCCGATTTGTCAAACGGTTACCTGGCCGCCGTGTTCTCTGAAGAAAACTGGGAATTTATGATCAGCCGCAAATGGGTGGTGCTTGGCTAGTTGTTTTAGGCCTGCATTACTGCCGTTCCTGCTTCTGACGCATGCCCGTGTTCTGTGTCGCTGTTCAGTTGCCGTTGCTTTAGGGTCATTAATATCCCCAGCGCCAGTGCATCTGTCCTTACTGCTACATTATCTTCGGTTCGCAACTCTACTATATACGACTCGTTTGCAGTGCTTCTTGCCATCGATGGGCCGCTGTTTACTTTATTAGGCCGGTAGATAGAGATCCCATAGTTAAATAAATAGGAAGAGTATTTCCGTATGTCGCCGTAGTTGCTGCTCAGCTGATCCAGTATATCCAGCTTCGCATGGTACATTGGCTCTGTGGTGCCGGAGTATATTTCTTCCGCCCTGAATTTAAGGCTATCTAAGCTATTAGACCTGAATGCCGAGATAACATGCTGCTCGTCTGCTATCCGGTTGTATACT
>Ga0206949_1102_pt1 | contig 32920 bp, 17 predicted proteins | sample Alteio_BWOrgHeat_40_FD_153240 | JGI IMG/M metagenome (GOLD analysis project Ga0206949, IMG submission 153240) | Enriched cells from forest soil in Barre Woods Harvard Forest LTER site, Petersham, Massachusetts, United States -... | ecosystem: Environmental > Terrestrial > Soil > Temperate forest >...
ACGGGCTGCTTTGTTTGGTTATCGGGCGAATGGGCGCTACCGGGGGTTTCACTTTTACCCCAGTATTGTCTTTACTACATGAAGACCACAATAGACCGGCGGTCAAAACGATTGCCGCCAGCGCTTTTGCATGTTTTAATGTTTCTTTTTTCATATGTTTTAATTTTTATTTTGTGTCGAATTATATAGGAAGGCGAAGTGCCCTGGTATATCGCCGGTGGTTACCTGCCATTCCTTTTTACCATTGGTATCAAAGCTGTACAAGGTGCCGGGCGTTACATAATCCTTGGCGTCGGCTACATATACCTCGCCGGTAACCGGGTTTACCGCAATGCCATAGGGAACAGCTATCTGTTTGTCGGTACCATCGGTAATAAATTGCTTGTTTAAAACGGTTTCGGTTTTAACATCTATCATACCGTAGCTAATGGTATTTTTTCCCGTCACATAACTGAAGGCTACGCTGTACATATAGGCGGTATCCCCCTTTATCCAAAGGTTGCTTACTGGCAGCTTGAAATCTTTTTTTACCGAATCGGTTTTGGTATCGATAACATACAAATCGGGTGGAATGCTGTAATAATCACCCCTCGATGTTACATACAGGTCGCCATATTGGTCAGCCTTCACTTTTTCAAGGTTGATGGCTACATCTATCAGCTTAATTACCGTGAATGATGCCAAATCGACAACCGAAACCGTCCGCTCATAATTTGGCGGACTATACCCACCTGAATTGGCCACATACAGTTTACCGTTAACTATCGCCATCTCTTCAGGCTGCCTGCCAACGGTAACTTTGCGGGTAATTTGCAGGGTGGCGGTATCTATTTCGTAAACCGCGCCGTTCGGAGCTTTCGGATCGCCCACTATGCCCAGGTAAGCGCTCACGTAAGCTTTGCCATTGGTAAAGGTCACATTCCGGCAATTCTGGATACTAACAAAGTTGATATGCTTCCCGCTACGTGCATTCACCACCTCAACAAGGTTCGAATTATTTACCACGATGAATAGTTTCGACCCATAAATCCCCAGGTCGTTCCCTACATCACCCAAACCTTTAACTACGCCGGGGTTATCCTGCTCATAAATATCTTTATGATATTTCCCGGTAGAATAATCCAAAAAATCAAGCGAGGCCTTGTTCGATCCCATGTTACCTTCATTCAACACATAAAGGCCGCTAAGCGCCCCGGTATCGGCTTTGGTAATGGTCGTAACCACTTCCGGTATAGGTTTCGCATCCTTGCGGCAGGCGCTGTACGTTAGGATAAGGCATCCTAACAACAGGCAGTTTTTTATAAAATTTATCTTTTTCATAGGCATTAAAAAGTTGAGCTTATGGTGAAACGGTAGTTACGGCCCGGCATCGGGTAATCCAGTATCACGTCATAGCTTTGGTTAAACACGTTATTTATTTCGGCAGTAAATTTCATTTTATGGTGATAGTAGTTCGTCGCATAGCTTATGCCTGCATCATGGGTATACCAGGGCTGCAAATAATTTTCGGGGATGTTAGCCTTTTCATCATACCGTTCACCGGTATAAACAAAGCTGTAATTGAATGAGAACCTGCGCCAGTCGGCACTTATTAAAAGCGTACCGCTGTTAACAGGCGTGTAAGGTATCTGCTCCCTATAATTTACTTCGGTAGCATCGGTTACATCAATAGCCTTTTGGTAAGTATAGGTAATGCCGGTGTTTAGCAATACATCAGCGGATAGCTGCCATGTGGCCTGTGCGTCTATATCCAACCCCTTAATATCTACCTTGCCCAGGTTATACATCGTCCACCGCGCAAGGTTTTGGCCGGGGATGGCTACTATCTTGTCCTTAACCGTATTATAATAAGCATCAGTTTGTACAGCGAGGTAAACCAACGCCTGGTTATGAAATGTCTTATTATAAGTTAAGCCGAGGTCGTACTGTTTGGTAAATTCGGGTTTCAGAAACGAGTTGCCCACGAAAGTGAAGTACAGGTCGTTAAAAGTAGGCAGGCGGAAAATATCTTTATAAAAACCTCTTATCCTCAGATCGGGATTAGCCGTTGGCTGCCACGAGAACAGCACTGCTGGGGTATATTCGGTTTTCCTACCCGCGGCGGTAAGCGTATCAACCGTATCGTTCACAAAAGTGCCGAGCAAACTTCCCTGCACATCAAAGCGCTTAAAATGCACATCGGTCGCGATGACGGTTAACAAAGTATGGCGTACCGGCTTTACAAAGCGGTACTGCGTGGTATCGTTTTCCGATGCATTAAGCGTATTTACCTGGTAATCTGCCGATATATCTATATCCCAAAAGGAGTTGATACGGTACTTATTTGCTGCCGAAAAATAATACTCGTGCTCATAATATTTATCCTCAAGTAACCCTCTTGTGTTGGTAATATTGGGGTCGAGGTAACGCGTATAGTCATTGGAGTACTTCGCGCTCAGCATCAAACTATCGCGTTTGCCAAGCGCTCTCTTGTACGATGCCTGGAAAAATATATTCCTGTCCCATTCGCGTTGGGTCGAAGTAAAATTATGCCGCACAACAGCCGCGGGCAAGCCACGATCGGAATTATACAGGTAGCCTTTTACATCCCAGGCACTACTGTCATTCAGCTTGCCGTTCAATCCTGCTTCTACCCGTTGTGCGCTGATATCAGCATTATGCCTCACTGCCGTTGTATCATAACCACCGTCTGTCGACCTGAATTTGTACCGCCCGTTAGCATTCGTTAGTTCCGCGCTAAATGTGCTGTAAACATTGTCACTGATCTTATATTGCCAGAAAAGTGATGGATCGATCAACCCGAACGAACCTGCTTTAAGGCTCACTTTTCCTTCGGATCGGCTGCTATCCTTAAACACCGGCTGCCTTGCGGTAAGGTAAATACTACTCCCCGATGCATAACCCCGCGCAGGTTGAAAAACATTGCTTTTTTGCGCGTTATATAATGTGATCTGCTGAATGTTATCCAACGAGAATTTACCCAGGTCCACCTGTCCGTTTTGCGAGTTGCCAAATTCAACCCCGTCATAAAATACGGCTACATGGTTGGTGCCCAGGCTGCGCACGTTCACCGTTTTTAATCCGCCTATACCGCCGTAATCCTTGATCTGTACGCCGGAAAAAAAGCGTATGGCGTCGGCAACAGAAAAACTGTTCAGCTTTTCCAGTTCCGCGCCCTGTAATACCTGCACAGGGCTGGCAGATATATTACGTATGGATAACCGCTCCGAACGGATAACAACCTCTTTAAGCCTGTGGGTTTTAGTGGTATCAGAATTAAATTTATGGGAAGTGTCAGCCGTTTGGGCAAACAAAGGAAGGTACAACAGCAGCGCACAGCTTGTTAAAACAAACCGCCTTATAACAAAAGCATCAACTGGTAAGCGCTTAGCGCCTGGTAAAAATAATTTCATGCGTGTTGTGAGTTAAACCCCACAGCAAACAGAATGAAATGCACAAAAATGGAAATACGCGAAAGGTATTTACATTCCAGCTTCAATCCCCGAAAGCTATGAATAAATAATGTGTAGTGGCAGGTCTTCTGACTTACTCCCCTTGGCCCTGTCTTCCCATCCCGATTAAAATCGGGACAGTGACTAATAGAATGGGCTTTGGTGTATGGAGCTTACAGCTGCGGGACAGTTCCGGATCTTCACCGGATTCCCTTTTAATCCCGGTGGTTAAACCGGGAACCAAAACATTGCAAATCTATATATTAATTCGTCATAATAAAGTCAAAGCAGTTCTTAATTATAGCATGGTTTGTTTAGCATTATTTTATATGAAACACGGATTGTTAATTGATATGGATGGCGTTATTTACAGCGGCGAAACCCTAATTGAAGGTGCCGACAAGTTTATTGCCAAACTGCTGAAAGAAAACATCCCCTTTACTTTTATGACCAATAACAGCCAGCGTACCCGGCTCGAGGCTGTGCGTAAACTGCACCGCCTGGGTATTGAGGTTACCGAAGAACATGTTTATACCAGCGCAATGGCGACCGGCAAATTCCTGGGCGACCAGGGGCCAAACGGTACCGCCTATGTTTTAGGCGAAGGTGGCCTGCTAACAAGCTTACACGAGAACGGCATTACATTGGTTGATTCCGATCCTGAATTTGTGGTGCTGGGCGAAGGACGAAACTTCACACTCGAAATGGTGCAGCGTGCCGTTGACATGATACTGGCAGGTGCTAAATTCATCACCACCAACCGCGACCCATCGCCCAAAAAACCGGGATGGAACAATTTGGGCATTGCCGCTACAACAGCCATGATAGAAGAAGCTACGGGCCGCAAAGCCTTTGTTACCGGTAAACCCAGCCCCGTTATGATGCGCTCAGCACGCAAATACCTTAACCTGGAAACCGCCGAAACCACCGTAATTGGCGATACCATGGAAACCGATATACAGGGCGGTGTACAAATGGGTTATAAAACCATTTTGGTGCTTTCGGGCATTGCACGCAAGGAACAACTCGGTCATTATGCCTTTAAACCCGATCTGATTGTAAGTTCGGTCGACCAGATAGACTTTCCTTTAAAATGGTGGTAATCATCGTTAAATATATATTGTAATAAAACCAAAAAAGACCTGCAAATGCAGGTCTTTCTATTTACTCCGGAAACTATTATTCAGCAATTAATTAGATGGCGGGCATATCTGCATAAAAGTAACTACGCTGCTGCCTTCGTACGATTGTATTTCGCCGGTTGGGCAGGGTACATTGTAGGCACGATAAGTTAAATTGCGGGCCGGGTCGCGGTTGTCCCAGCCGGTATTAACATTTTGCTGCACCCATGGTAGGTATTGTTTTTGTCCTCCGTCGTTTATCAGCATCATTATATATTGCGCGAATATCGATTTCATTACCCCCTGTTCGTTAAAATCGCCTTCTTCAGGTAATATTCCGTTATGGCACATGCTGTTTTCGGTATAATCGGCATAGCTTTTGGCGTCGGTAAGGTAGCTGGCATCGTTTGTCACCTTGTACAGCATAACACCTGCGCCAATTGCAGTACCCTGGTTATAGGTATAATCCTGGTAGCCGGGCGCACCATCGCCAATTTTGTGGTCGGCAACCTCACCATTAGCGGGGTTAACCAAATTGGCCTTTGCCCATGCATAAACCGACTTTGCCTTTGAAAGATAGCTGGTGTCCTTAGTGATCTGGTACAACCGCGCGGCGGCTATCACCGTAGGATAATTGATACAAGCATTTTTACCGCTATGCTGAAAATCCCAGAACATACCTCCTTTCACCGGGTCATACGAACCGGCCCAAACATGATCGAAACCCGCTATGGCATGTTGCAGGTAAGTGGCATTGCCGGTTAGCTGGTTAGCACGGGCCAAAGCCGTTATCCACCACATCATATCGTCGTAAATAAACCAGTCGGTAGCATTGCTCCAGTTGTAATTATCGTACTGGTTTACCGCACCGGCATATATATCGGTTATCATTCTCATTTGCGCGGTATCATTGGTACGCTGGTAAACATCCATGGCCAGGTCCCAGTAAATGGCCTGCGTCCATATAGCACCGAGGCCGCTTTTATCAGTCGAACTATAATAAAGCTTAGCTGAAGGGTTATAAAAATATTTATTGAATGCTGAATAAGCAGTATTGGCATCGGCTAATGTGAATTTAGCGGTATCGGTTTTAACTGGGGTGGTTTGCTGTGGTGGTGGCAGGTGATAACTTTTGCTACAGCTGGCCGCAGTAAGTCCTAAGGTTACAAGTAAAATGTTTAGCATAGGTTTCATAATGATAGATGTATTTAGTAGAATTTAGAAATAGTTTATAAGAATAGATATTGACCGACAATTAATACAGCATTACCCCGAATCGGGACGTATAGGAAATAGCCTTTCATTATTTAATTTGGTTATGGTTAATTGGTTTTGAATCTGCTCAGTTTAGGCCGCTTCAGCCTTAAAGGGCACATACCGGGCAAGTATAGACGGCAGGTATTAAGAAACCGGTTAATAAAGCGGTTAAGAGGCAGTTAAAACTTGTTAACCTGTTGCGGTTCCTGGTAAAAAATTGCCCGTTTAACCCAAAACACGCAGAAACCGGGCAAAAATGCTTCACATTTTTAATGCTGGTCAATGTACAAACAGGCAATTTCTACTTATATCAAAACTAAAAACATAAAGCAGTTCCATCTTTTTCTTCATTAACCCACAGTTTACCATAGCATTTCGCATCAATTAATACATTGTAACATTTTTATTACAATGTACAACTATTAGGAATGACGCCTCGTATAATAAGGTATATTGGACCTGCCTTATGAACGCATTAACAATGCCAATTTTGCTTTACACGAAAGACCACACCGGGTTCTATGCGCTCGATTGTGACTCTCATTATCTTGTTGTACCAAGAGCATTACCACCACCACTTTTTCTTAGCCGTTCTAAATAAGTAATGGCTTGCCTCACCCCACAAGCCCCCTGTGTAATTCTAAAAATTCATTAAAGCATTTGTCATGAAAACGATCATCATCTTTGGCAAAAACCGGTTGCTCCGGTTATTCTTAGTTTGTTTTATAATGCTGTTATATACCGGCTATGCTTTTGCCGGCACTGCGCGTAACTGGAAGGGCGCAACAAGCTCGGATTGGAACGACGGCACCAACTGGAGCCCTGCTGGCGTACCTGCGGCAGGTGATATATTGAGCATAGGTGTAGTTAATTTTACAAACCAGCCTTCCATCATTTCAACACCAACTTCTCCTGCCAGTATTACTCTGGGTATAAAAAAAGCCGTAACGCTTACCGTGACAAGTGGTTTTACATTAAATGTAAGCGGCCCTATAAACCAAAGCCCAAGTTCTACGGCCTACGGCACATTTACAAATACGCTTGCGGGTGCAGGCGCCATTACCTGTACTTCTTTAAACGTGGGAGATAATACCACTTATTTACTAACATTCAGTAATAATCTGCTTACGCTGGTATCAACTATCGCCAGTTTGCATGTTAGCGGCAATGTATCGGTTAATTCAACTAATAATGGCATATTATTTTTAGGCACTTCCTATAACAATGCAACATTTTCTTTGCAGGGGGGCACCACTACTATTGATGGCACAATATTTACGGCTAACTCTGCCGGGGGCGTTTTTCCTTTTGGCGTTGCATCACCGGTATTCAGTATTGACATGCCCACAGGTTCGGCTCTTACCCCAGTTTTGCAACTAACTAATACATCGGCCATCAATACAGCAAGCGTAGCCGGATCCATTGATTTTTATAACAATACCGGGGGAACGGGCACGTGCACGGTTAACTATAGCGGCACAAACCAAACTGTTTACACCAACAATATTACTTGTTTAGTTAATACCCCGCAAACCTACCAAAACCTTATACTTAGTGGCGCAGGTATTAAAACTGTAGGTACCGCAACAGGCACTACACTGTTAGTAGGCAACGACTTTACCACCTCGGCAACCACTACCGATCTTTCAGCCTATAACCCAACCGTAACCATTGGCGATAATTGGGTTAATTCAGGCAACGTTACTGGCGGCTCAGGCAATATTACGGTCACCAATCTATTGCAAAACAATAGCAATACTATCACCTTAGCCGGCGGCGCTACTACCATCGGCATCAGCGGCATCCAGTTGAATGGCGGGAGCATTGTGGCCGGGGCCGGCACATTAACCGATAATGGTATATTTCAAAACAACGGCGGTTTGTTAAACTGCGGCACAGCGGCTAATGCCAGCGTTATTTTTAACGGCAGTTACGTTAATAACAGCGGTACGTTTACTGCAAACCCTACCAGTACCAGCAGTGTATATTTTTCAGGCACCATCCAATCTTTACAGGACAACACCGCCACTGGCACAAAATTTAATAATGTGCAGTTTACCGATAATTTTGCTACCATTAACAGTGGTATAGGCAATTTTTCAGTAGCAACTACAGGGGTGCTTACCATGGGGCCGGGCGTTAGCCTCACAGCAGGCTCAACCACCGTAGGCGGCGCGGGATATTTAACGCTGCTGTCTGATACAAGTTCTACAGCTTCAATTCCAAAAATACCCGTTTCTTCAGTTATTAAAGGCAATGTAAATGTACAGCGCGCTATAGCCGGGGGCAAAAATAGTTTTCGTGGTTACAGGCTACTGGCTTCACCGGTTAACATCAGCAATTTAACTTCTCTTTCTTCAACCACAGGCTATATCGGCTTAAGCTATTTAAATGTGGGCACAAATGCCATATTAACTGCCGGGCCGGGGGGCACTGCCAATGGCTTTAGCGTGGCCAACACCAACCCGCTTATTTATTTGTATGATGAAAGCATGACTACCAGTAACACCTCTTTTGTATCAGGTAAAAATGTAGGCATTAAAGCCATAACGGGTGCCTCAGGGTCGCCGGCTTATAGTGTCACCACTCTTTCGGTAAGTACTACAACAACGGGCGTTACTGTTCCGGTGGGCAACTCATTCCTGTTGTATTATGTAGGCAGCACTGCCAGCTCGGTTATTACCAGCGGCCGCACACCCGATAATGCCACAGCAACTGCCGTAGGCTATCTTAACCAGGGCGATGTGCCGGTTGTTTTCTGGAAAACAGGCAGCACCACCATCCCCTATCATAGTAACGGGGGCTATTATCCGGGGCTTAACCAGGTGGGGAACCCCTACCCAAGCACCATTAGCCTTACACAGCTTTTAACCGACAACCCCGCCATCAGCCCAATATTCTGGGAACTGAATGACCAAACCGGTGGCGCCTACATATCGTATAATGCAAGCAGCGGCGCTACATCAAACAGCAGGGCCAGCAAATACATTGTAAGCGGCCAGGGGTTTATTATGCAGGCGCTCAATGCCTCCCAAACCATCACTTTTAAAGAGGGCGAGAAAGTTGCTTATCCATCGGGCTTTAAGCCCTCAACAAGCCCCGGCGCTTTATTACTGAGCATGCCGCCAACTGCTTCGTTAACCGAACCAGATAGCCGTGTGTTTGCAAGTATAGATACAACCGTGGTACAAAATAGCCCACCAGCACTTGCCGGCCTGCACCTGCAACTGAGCGCCGACAGCGTAATAAGCAATCAAACAGGCATATATTTTAGCAATAACTGGTCTGATACATACAGTCCGAAAGAAGATGCTGTTGATATTTCACCTGTAACCAGGTTACACCTTGCGAGCCTTTCTTCTGATGGTTCGCAATTGGAGATAAATGAGCTTGGCGATTACACCAGCGGCAAAAGAATTAAAATATATGCGAGTGCTACCATTACCGGGATATATAATATCTCATTAGCCGACATTACCAATGTTGATACCGGCGCGAATAATATTTTTTTGGTTGATAAAAAAATGAATGATTCGCTGGATATGGTGCGCTATAAATCATACGCGTTTAACATTATTCCGGGCGATACCACCACCTATGGCGCTAACCGATTTGTTTTAGCTATTGAACATAAACCTGTGCCGCAGGATTCGTTGGTGCTTTTATCTAACAACAAAAAAAATGTAGCAGCCAATAACATGGTTGTTTATCCTAACCCGGCAACCAGTATTATTAACATCAGCCTCGGCGAAAACGCCCCCGTAAGCTATACTGAAGATATTTATAACACATCGGGTAGCCTTATTAAGCACGCTTCAGAAGCTTCTGCTACATTTACGGAGGATATAAGCAACTATAAACTTGGCGTATACATTATCGAGTTAAAAGACACTAACGGGAACCTGCTCGGCAAATCGAAATTTGTAAAAGTTAATTAAAAAAGGAATACACAACCAATGCTATTAATTACGCTATGTCTTTTATTGCGGCGACGGTTTTTTGCTTTGAAACGCCCTCATCAGTAAATATATAACGCATATTACGGCAATATAAATCGCTGTGTATTTCATTTCTTCAAAAGTAAGGCTACTCAACAGCCAAATAATCGCTGCAATAGCTATAAAAGGGATCACCAGCCCACCCGGAACTTTAAATGAACCCTCATCGCCTTCCGTCTTTTTATAGCGAAGCGTGATAGTTGCTAAAACAACACCCAGGTAAACAAGTAGCAACGTAGCATTTGCTAACACTGCCAATTTCTCGAATCCTCCCGAAACAGCAAAAATAAATATCAGCAATGAATAGATTATTACGGCTACATAAGGTGTCGCGAATTTTGGATGAACTTTTCCCAATGGCCTGGGGAAAAGCCCGTCATTGGCCCCCGCGAATAACAAACGCGGCGTAGACATTACATCGCCACTGATATTACCAAAAGTTGAGATCATAGTAGCTACCAAGATCACAATTGCGCCTATCGGCCCTACAATGTTACCCGCTACAGCTGCCAGCGGCGCATCCTTAAAATGCCCGGTCTGCATACCTAATACACCCTGCACCACGATTTGTATCAGTATATAAGATATAAATATAATAGTTGCCCCAAGTAAAACACCCCTTGGGATCGTGCGCTTGGGATCTTCTATTTCACCGCTTACGTTAAGCGATGTTTCAAACCCGGCAAACGCCCAAAACAACACCACTAAAGTTTCTCCCGATGTTTTCAGCGTCGGCAAATGCGTCAACTGTAGATTATTAGCGTGGATATGGCTGAACCCGAAAAGTATGATGGCGAAAAGTGGCAGCAGCTTTATTATGGTTAAGTATTGCACAAAATGCACACCTTCTTTTACGCCCCGTATATTTATAATTGCCATAGTGCCGAGCAGAACAATATAAAGCGAACCACGCACTAACGGGTTTACAAAAATCGGGAATATACCGGCTAATGAATCGGCTACTATATTTGTCGCGGCCGCGCTGCCCAATATCCCCCATCCAAAAAAAGAACAGGCAATTTGCGATAAACCCCGCAAACGGCCCAAAAGCAGTTTCCACATAAATGTATGACCCGCCAGTAGCGCTTATTTTGCTCCCTATTTCGCAATAGCAAAGCATAATAGTTACCAGCATTGCAGCGCAAAACAGGTAACCCAATATACCGGCGGCACCCATCTGTATACTAACAATGGCCGGGAGCACGTAAATACCCGAGCCTATGGTATTGTTTATAATAGTAGATGCAAAACCCCGCACACCTATTACCCGCTTAAGGCCTTCGCTGGTACTGTTAGTTTCCAAAGTTATTTAGTTTAATATCAATACTTTAAGATAGAAAATTAACTACATATTCAATTTTTTGGCAGAATAAACATTTATAGCCCCTGGGCCTTAACACCATTTAATTTAGTTATCAGTACATAAAAAGGATAGGACACTATAAACAGTGCGCTTACAATTAAAAAGCTCCTTAAATCACTTATAGCAAAGCCAATAAACAGCACAATGGTAACCGTTAATGCCAAGATCGTCATATAAGGATAGCCCCATGCTCTGTAAGGGCGATAAAGATCAGGCTCTTTTTTCCGCAGCCGTAACAACGAGGCAAACGAAAAGGCCGTTACAATAGTGAGCATTACCGCTGCCAATGAAAAAAGCTGTTCGTAGGTATTATATAGTATAAAAATGATAGTTACTACGTAACAAATGATCAATGAAATATAGGGTGTGCCGCCCTTGTTTACCACAGCCCCATAACTGGTGAAGAAGCCTTCCCTGCTTAAGCCGAAAAGGATGCGCGAAGGGATCATCATGTAAGCATTCAATATACTCATTATCGAAAAAACAGCGATGATATTGATCAAGGTCGAACTCCAGCTCCCAAAAGCAACAGCCGCAGCCGCTGAAGCTGCAAGTGGAGATTTGGCTACTTCGCTCAACGGCAAGACGTACAGCACGGCCCCGTTGATCAGCAAATAAAGAATAATAATGGTAATGGCCCCAATAAAGTACGAACGCGGTATGTTCTTTGCAGGATCTTCATCCTCCTCGGCAAAAAACGAAACGGCCATCCAGCCGTCATAAGTGCTCAATATCAATTGCATCGCCCTAAAAAAAAGCGATGATCAATGCACCATTAAAAACAGTGGTTTGCGTAGCCGATAAGCTTTGGGTTTGGGCTGGTTTTGCAAAAAAACAGCCTGCTACCAATATCAGCAGCAAAATAACTTTTAATACACTCGTAATCTTTTGCGTGTTACTGCCGCTTTTTACGCCGGGGAGATTCAGCAATGTAAAAAAGGTTAAATAACCAATGCCTATCAGCTTGCCATAAGCCTGCACCTGAGGGAAAAGCAACCCCGTATATTCGCCTAAAACAACACAAAAAAATGAAGGCGCGCCCACGTTCAATATATAATCGAACCAGCCGGCAGCAAAACCAACATAGTTACCAAAAGCCCGCTTGATGTAATTAAAGGCGCCACCCGCTTTGGGCATCATGGCTGTTAACTCGGCATATGAGCTTGCACATAGCAAAATATACAAACCAGTTAAGAGCCAGCATGAAAGTATTATTGGCTTATTTGGCAGCAAGGCGGCTATACTACCCGGCGTGCGCAGGATACCTGCGCCAATCGTACTGCCAACAATTATTGATATGCCAAAGGCAACACCTAAAACCTTTTTTAGCTTAATTACGGCTTTTGCCATTGTCGGGTCTGATTGTCAATAGTTTGGGTGCTGTAAGATAACATATTATTGTATTATCTTACAACACCCACTATTATTTTTAATAAGCCATTGCTTATTAACCCGTTCAGATCAATTCATAGCTGCACCATCTGTTCTGATCAATTTATCCAGTATAGGCTGTTTCACACTGCTCACAACCGATAAATTTGTTTTCAATTGTTCAAATATTTCTATCTCGTTCGTTCCCTTTTTCAACCACTCGGCGGGCACATAAATAGTTTGTTGCGGCCCTACCTGCCAATACCTGCCCAAATTATGCCCGTTTATCCAAACCACTCCTTTACCCCAGTTACTCATGTCCATATAAGTATCGGCAACCTTGTTTATGCTGAAAAAGCCTTTCTTCAAAACCGGTGCGGCATAGTTTTCAGATTGACCATATTTTATGTCGTTTAAGCTATGAAAAGGCAGGCTATACATATTCCATCCATAAATTTCCTTCCCGTTAAACAGCACTTGTTTGGTTATCCCTTTTTTGTTTTTCAGAAGGTATGGACCAAAATTTATACGGCCAAGGTTCTCCACTAAAATATCCAGTGTAACTTTCCCTGCAGGTAATTTCAATAGTATACTGTCCTGGTTGTGCATGCGGTCCAGTTCGCCTACACGCTTGCCGTTAATCATTATTACAGCATAATCCCTTAATTCATCCAACCGCAAAACGCCCGCTTTTCCACCGGTTAACTCAGTCCGGTAAAGTACAAAGCCATAATCCTGGTTCAATTCTTCAAAAGTAAAAGGCAGCTTATTAAAAACAGGCTTAGGTAACAAAGCAGCTAATCCCGCGGTTTCTGTAAGCCTGATATTGCTTATGGCAATTGTTGGCTTAGCCGATGGCACAGGCGGCAATTTAGTACCTGCCGGTAAGTGCCTGGCAATGATCTTGCGAAACAGCATAAACTTTGGCGTAGCATTTCCGGCCTCATCAAGCGGGGCATCATAATCATAACTGCTTGTTTGGGGTTCGTAAGGTTCTTCATCGTTAAAATTAGCGCCGTTCATAAACCCGCGCGTAGTACCCCCATGAAACATGTACATATTGATGGAAATACCCGCAGCCAACACGCTATCGAGCCTGCCTGCATAATTTTTAGCGGGTATGGTATGATGGGCCGTACCCCACCAGTCAAACCATGCAGGATACCATTCGGCCACATAAAATGGCCCTTTGCCATTATGATTAGCCTTGATCAGTCTTTTAACCAGCGTCGGGTTGTCAATACCGTTTACAGCAGGCAGTAAACCGGGTAAATGCCCCGCGCTAATATCTTTTGCCGGGTCGCAGGTATAAAGCAAGCCATCAAAACCGGCTTCTTTAAACAATTTTTGGTTCAGGGCAAGGTATGATTTGTCGTTACTGTACGAACCATATTCATTCTCTATCTGCACCATCAATATATTGCCGCCATGATTTACCTGTAATGGGGCAAGCTGTTTACCCACCTCTTTAATATATTTCTCATATTCCTTTATGTACGATGCCTCTTTGCTGCGTACTACAAGGCCTTTTTCGTTTTGTAGCCAATACGGATAGCCTCCAAATTCCCACTCGGCACATACGTAAGGGCTGGGGCGCAAAATAACATACAGCCCTTCTTCACTGGCAATTCGTACAAACTCAGCTATATCGTTATTCCCAGAAAAATCGAATTTGCCTTTTTGAGGTTCGTGCAGGTTCCAGAATACGTAGGTACCAATGGTATTTAGTCCCATTGCCTTTGCCATTTTCATACGCGCGCGCCAGGCCTCGCGCGGGATGCGTGGATAATGCATCTCGCCCGATATCATTTGGAACGGTTTCCCATCAAGCAAAAAACAGGAGTCACTCAACCTGAAGGTGTGCGTGTGCCGCTGTGCATTCAGGTTATTATAAATAAATAGAAATGTAAAAACGATAATTAGTCTTATATACCTCATATAAATTTTAGATGCTTTTTAATTGTTTTGATATGGTTTATTTAGGTTGTTTAATAATAAGGTGCAGGGTAACAGGCTTAAGCCCGGCGGAAGTGATTTTTATAATAACCGGCCCCGGCTTCCCATCGGTTTGAATGTAGGCAAGCAACTGGCCATTTAAGACCTCCCGGCTATTTGCCTGGTAACTTTCGTGGCTGCTGGTGCTGCCGCTTTCAAGCCCCAATAAATGGGCAGGGCCATCAATCGTTACCTGTATTTCATTTTTAGCGCCATACACCTGGTTGCCATTGTTGTCTGTAACCTTAATTTCTACCTGGCTTAGTCCCGCATAACCTGGTTTAAATACTGACTGATCGACATGTGCCGCTAAAGCAGATGCCTCACCAGCGGTTGTTATCGTATCAGTAGCCACAACCTTCCCATTTTTATATCCCTTTACCAAAGCAACGCCAGGTTGATAGTCCACATCCCAATGCGGTATTTTTGACGCCGCATTGGACTTCGACTGCTTACCCTGCGATTTTCCGTTAATAAATAGTTCCGCCTCATCGCAATTGGTAAAACATTCTATCCGTATCTTGCTATCTGCCGGCCAGTTCCAGTTATGCTGTACCCTGCGGTGGCTCCATATGCCCCCGTCTTCTTTACCCGATATGGGTGTCGCACCAATAAAAACCATTAGCTTACTGGCCCACAAACTTTGCCTGAAAAAGTATTCCGGTTTTTTGAAGCCGGCCAGGTCTATCAGCCCGGCGCCACTGCTGCGTTGCGGCCATTTGCCAGCTTCGCCCATATAATCAATGCCCGTCCATAAAAACTGGCCCGATATATATTCATTGGTATCAACAGCCATCCAAGCCTGGCTTTGCATGCTGTTTTCGCTACCATAAATTATCCGGTTAGGGTATTTTTTATGATCGTCTGCATAACGGTATTCCTGGTAGTTATATCCAACCACGTCAAGCGCTTCGGGGTAACCAACCTCGTTCGACATGATGACCCCTGCCAACGCGGCTGTAACCGGGCGACTGGTATCAACACTTTTAACATCCGAAACCAACCGTTTAGCAATGCCAGTTATCTCGCTTGCCGGAGGATGATCGGGCAAATAGCCTTTACCATATATCTGCGGATTTCTACCGGTATTTAATATTGGATTCGAATAAGGGTCGTTAGGATAATCTATCTCATTGCCTATACTCCATAGTATGATGGATGGATGGTTACGGTCGCGCAAAACCATATCCCGCAGGTCCCTGTCGGCCCATTCTTTAAAATACTCGTGGTAACCATCTTTTGACGGCGTGCCAACGTTCCATCCATTAACCCACTTATTCTTTCCAACTTCCCATTCATCAAATGCCTCATCCATAACCAGGAAACCCATGTGGTCGCACAGGTCATACAGGTAATCAGCATGAGGGTTATGACTAAGCCGCAAGGCATTCACACCCGCATCCTTTAGAATTTTCAGCCTGCGTACCCAAACCTCTTTAGGTACAGCAACACCCAGGGCACCTGCATCATCATGGATGCACACACCTTTTAATTTTGTACTAATATTATTCAGGAAAAAGCCTTTATCCTTATCGAACCTGATTGACCTAATGCCTACCTGTTGCTTTTCCACATCAATTACCTTCCCATCTTTTACTAATGAAGCAACCAAAGTGTATAAATAAGGATGCTCCGTATCCCAAAGTTTAGGTGCCGGCAGATCCCGGTCGATTTTTATTGTATTAACACTATCACCGATTATCAATTCTTTTTGGGCCGATAAAACCGAACGACCAGAATTATCAAACAGGTTTATCTTAAAGCCAATTTTTTCTTTCGATTTTTTACTGCTGATACTGGCCCGCACACTTATCGTAGCCTTTTTTGCAGAAACCTCGGGAGTGCTAACCGCTAATCCCCATAAATTAAAATGGGCAGGATTTTTAACAACCAGGTACACATTCCTATAAATCCCTGACCCCGTGTACCAGCGCGAATCGGCAAATTCGCTATGGTCAACCTTAACGGTCAAAACATTATTGCCTGTATGGTTCAAAAACGGCGTCAGTTCATATTCAAATGCTATAAATCCATTTGGGCGCTTGCCCAGGTAATGACCATTTATCCAAACCTCGCTGTTCTTATAAACACCATCAAAATAAATATAAACCTGCTGACCGGCCCAGCTTTTTGAAGTGGTGAAAGTTTTTTTGTACCAGCCTATCCCACCCGGTAAATAGCCGGTCGCGCTTGCCCATTCTTCACTAAAAGGTCCGTGTATGCTCCAATCGTGTGGTAGCTGCACATGTTCCCAATTTGTATTGGCAGGCCCACCGTTACTGCCATCAGTAATATCGCCCTTATAAAAAAGCCAGTTATTATTAAACAACACAGGCACGCCAACATTTTGCGCCTTTACTGCCTGAGGTAATAGCAAAGCAATAAACAGGTAAAGAATGATATAGAATTTTTTATTTAGTGTAAACATGTATAAAAATAGATTATTGTTGTACAATTTGCCATTGCTGATCATTACCACTATTCCATGGCTGTTGGACGATACCCGTACCATTTGTAGTTGATGCGCCGCTTACATCAAGCACCAGGCCGCTGTTACGGTTGGTAACTTCATAAACCCCTGTTGATATAACTGTAAGCTGCCACTGCTGATCATTACCGCCATTTGAAGCCGTTTGTATAATACCTGCACCTTGGGTAGTTGATGCGCCATTCACATCGAGCACCATACCGCTGTTCCTGTTGGTAAGGGTGTAGTAACCACTACTGTTACTTGCAATTATCCATTGCTGATTATTACCACCATTTTGCGGCCATTGAATAATATTGGCTCCGCTGGCCGTAGAAGCACCGTTCACATCAAGCGCATCACCACTGTTTACATTAAGCAGGCGGTAATAAGCACCCGGGTAAAACACATCTGTACCACCAGTGCCTACACCCCAGGCATATTTCAACCGGCTTAAACCAGATGCATTGGTGGGTGTAACCGTTGGGCTTGCAGTGCTACCGCCAAGTTGCAACATAGCGTATCCATCCCCGTTACGTACGCCCGGCCAATAAACGGCCCCCATACCCAGGGTCCTTACTTCATTAGTTAGCCCTTGTATCGAGGCTATATCAGCGCTGCCCCCTATTGCCCCTGTATAATTTATTCCGCTGTTCATCGTGTCGCCAAACTCGGTGAGTACGGCCCGGCTTCCGTAACTGCCTACATTGCCTTGTAACCTCGTTTCCCATTGCCATGCCGTTGTAAGTGAGCCGTTGCTAAAAAAAGCATAATCATGAATAGATAATAAACAGTTTTTAAAACGACTATCAGCACCTACACCCGTAATATCCTGGGCATAAGAAGTACCGTCTATCAGAACATGGGTCTGCGATGCTGCAGGATACTTACTAAGCCAATTGGCACAAACAGCTGTCCAGTCTGAAAGCGTATAGCCATGCGGTTCGTTAAATATCTCGAAGAAAACATGCGGGTTCTGGCTGTATTTATTTACAATAACTTGCCACATCGCCCAAAACTGGTCGCCATTATCTACTATACCGTCTTTTGATGATGCACTCTCCCAGCACCCAATTATAATATTCATCCCCTTGGCTGTAGCTGCGTCAATAACACCTGTATAGGAGTTCCACCAGTTTGTTGTAGCTGTAGGATAATTAACCGGGATACGGATGGTATTTGCCCCGGTAGTGACTTGTATTCCCGAAAGTATAGTGTTTGATTTGGAAGTTACTGTGGCATAGCTATCCGATGAGGTTAACCCGCTTAGTACCAAAATACCATCGCTAAAGTTATCACCATCGCATGCCCAATTCACCCCGCGAAGTGAGTCGGCAGGTACAAAAGGCAAAGTTCCTACAACGGTAGAGATGGTATCTACAGGCGTATTGCTTTTTTTAACAGCCTCTTTTTTACACCCTTCTGTCAAAAATCCGGCACACAAAATCAAAAGGATGATCCTTAGCATGGTGTTTTTTTTATATTTTAATTATAGATCAAACTGTAATTTTATTAAGCGGACTGTATTACAACAGTCCGCTTAAAATGATATTAATAGCCGGGGTTTTGTTGAAGCTGCCCGCCCGATGCCTGTATTTCAGTTAATGGTATTGGCAACCAGTAATGTTGCTGCTTGAAAGAACGGTTGGCCAAAGCTATTTTCTTAGTATAGGTATAGCCCGATGGGTTTGCAGCGTTTACAGTTACGCTCATGCCATAAGCCGGTACGTTTTCAGTTTGCATAGCAATCTTCCACCTGCGCACATCATAAAAACGGTGCTCTTCAAAAGCAAGTTCAATTTGCCTTTCATTTTGAATAGCTGTACGCATATCATCTTGCGACAATCCACCTGGTAACGGTGGCATATTTACCGATGCCCTTGCCCTGATGCTATTGATAGCCGCATATACCGTTGCATCAGGTCCTGATGCTTCATTCTGCGCTTCGGCATAATTGAGCAGTATTTCGGCATATCGCATATATATCCAAGGCTGGCCACCTGCAACGCTCCATGGGTTATCAATAGGATAAGCATCATTCATGAATTTTTTCAGGTAATATCCTGTCTGGCTGGCGTTCCAGTTTGATGGCCCCTGGTTACTGTCCTTTCCACCAGGAAGGAATACTTGTACAGTACTATTCCTATATGGGGCACCATTATAAAGTATGGTGGCATAAAAACGCGGATCGCGGTTCACATAAGGGTTTTGAGGGTCATATCCCGATGTTGGGTCGGTAATGGCCTTCCCGTTATTCATTGGATAAGCATCTACCAAATTTTGGTATGGTGTATTTCCTGCCCAACCATCATAACCATTCGGGCCGTTTGCTATTTCCAAACACACGTGCCTGGCGACATTGATTACATATAAGCGTTCGAAAATGATCTCATTATCATTAGGCGATAAGAACAACTGACCATACCCCGATTGCGATAATGAATATTTGTTCAAATTCATAACCGCTTTTGCTGCGTCTGCTGCAGCCTGCCAGGTGCCTGCATTATACAAAGGGCTGGCTGCATACAATAACAACCTCGATTTAAGCGCCAGTGCGGCACCTTCGGTAGCCCTGCCCAATGCCCAGGTCGAGCTATTATTCAAAGGCAGTTTTGCTGCTGCATCATCAAGCTGTGATGTAGCGTAGGCAATAGATTCCGCGATAGTTGCACGCTTAAAAAGCGCCGGGTTTTGCAGGTTATCTGTTAGCTGTGTAACCTGGTCGCCTATTAAAACTACGCCGCCGTAGTTGCGGATAAGGTCCTGGTACCTGTAAGCGCGTATAAATTCAAGTTCGCCTATAAGCCGGGTTTTATGTTCTGCGCTCATATTCAGGCTATTAATAACGCTCAATCCATAATTACAGTCGCGTATCCCTGCATAACTGCGGGCCCATATAGTACCTAAAAAGCCTGTATTGTTTGGAGCCATCTGGCCCTGTTCAATAAGCCATGAACCATTATCGGTATTGTACATTGACTCATCGGTAACAGAGCTGGCCATAGCATATTCAAAGCCCCTGCCGAAGCCCGGAGGCGATCCTTCGCCCTCATTTTGGCCTACTTGTTCACCTAAATACCTGTTTAGTACATAAGCTTCAAATAACGACGTATCAGTGGTAATTGAGGTATTCGTCAACCTGTCGGTTGGGTTTACTGTAAGAAAATCCTTTTTACAAGCTGAAAACAATAGCCCGATAAGGACTAAGCAGCAGGATAATTTTTTTATCGGTTTCATTATATCGATTTTATAGTTTAACATTTACGCCTACGTTGATAATTTTTTCCTGGGGGTAGAATTCTCCCGAACCACTGGTTCCTTCCGGATCGTAGTCTTTCATTTTGGTAAGTGTGAACAGGTTAAACCCACCTACAAATGCCCTAAGCCCTGCAACGTGAAGCTTTGAAGTTATGGATGTTGGGAACGTATAACCCAATTGCGCATTCTTAAGCCTTAAAAATGCAGCGTTCTGCAGCCAGAAAGTACTCGGGAACGAGCCGCCGCTTACCGCGTCAGAGGCCCTGTCAGATACCTTTGGATAGGTTCCATTAGGATTGGTTGGGCTCCAGGCATTATCGGCCCAGGTGCTGTAATAGTTACCAATTGTTCCCGATTCAGGCAGTATATACTGGCTTACTTCTGCCTGGCCTGCGAATAATATCGCTAAATCAAAATTCTTGTAGCCTGCTGTTAAAGTAAAGCCATAAACAATTTGTGGTATGTTCCCGTATTTGGTCCTCACCTGGTCGGCAGCCGTGATCTGGCCATCTTTATTGTAGTCCTGGTATATTAAGTCACCAACCTGTGCACCCGGTACGTGTGGCGTGCTGTTTAATTGAGCCTCCGATCTGAATATCCCAATCGCGTTATACAATAAATAATTATTTAGTGGGCCGCCTATTTGCGACTGATACGATAAAGTACCGGGGGCCTGGTCTATATAAATGATCTTACTTTTAGCATAGGTAAAGTTTCCTGATACCCCCCAGGTGAATTTGCCGGGATGATTATAACCCAATGTGCCTTCAAAACCATTGCTGTTTACTTTGTCAATATTTTCAGCGGGAACTATATCACCGTTATATGGATTTACAATGCCCGATGTTGCCGGAACAGACGCGTTTTGATAACCCAATATGTTCGACCTTACCTGTTTAAAGTAAATAGCCTCCAACGTAAAGTTGTTTAGGAAAGTAGCATTGATACCTATGTCTGTTTTCTTGGCAGTTTCCCAGGTAATATCAGGGTTTGCCAGCTTGGTTAAGTTAATACCGGGTTGTACCGATTGCCCTGAGCCATTATCGGTTACAACATAATTGCTGAATGAGAAATTATCAAAATATTGGAATGGCCCGATAAGGTCATCACCCAAAACACCGTATGATGCCCTGATCTTCAAGTCGTTTATAAAGCTGAAATTTTTACTGAACCAGCTTTCTTTTGAAATGCGGTAACCTGCGGAAACTGATGGGAAATAACCCCATTGATGCCCGGGCGCGAACAAAGATGAACCATCAGCACGGAACTGGCCTTCCAATAAATACTTTTCATCATAATTATAGGCCAAGCGGCTAATTACGCTTCGGCGGGTATAATCATAGTTCCCGTTATTATCGCTGCTGCTGCCGCCATTTGTTGCATCTGATGCCGCTGTTCCACCTTCCGATAGTTCGGGTGTAGTAGCTGTCGGGAAATCATTTCTCTGCGCCCAAAAGAAAGTATAAGTAGTTTTGCTCTGCTCATAACCTACAAAAGCATTTACGTCATGCTTGCCAAACTTCCTGGCGTAGTTCAATTTTATATTTGATGTTATTAATGAAGAATTAAGCTGAGATTGATAAAGCGAAGCCAGGCCATTTGGGCCACCGCCTTCAATACTTGGCGTATAAATATTAGTAGTGCTGTTATAGCTATAAACAGTATACGGAACCGCGAATGATTTATCGGAATTTCCTGATTTATCTACCGCATAAAAACCATCAAGCGAAAGGCCTTCAACTCCCGGTATATCATAACTGGCCTTTAAAATTCCATTGAAAGTTAAAGTTGGGTTTATATTTGTTCCTCCAATTGCGGTTCCAACAAGCGCCGGGTTTACCTGGTCAATCCCGGTGGTAGGGTCACCATTCGGGTAAAAACCTGCTGAGGTTGGATATGACCTGTATACTCCGCGAAAAACATTAGCAGCACTTGTTGTTGGGTACTGCCTGTCTTCTTCCCTGCCCGATAGCGACAGGCCAATTTTTAATCCTTTGGTAACATTAGCATCTAAATTCGACCTGAAATTATATTGATGATAATTAGTTGCACCATTTACATAAATACCATTCTGGTAAACCGTCCCAACCGATGTAAAATATTTAACATCGTCAGACCCGCCGGTTAACGTCAGGCTATTCTGGTTTTGCAGGGTCACACTTTTTAAAGTTAGTTTTTCCCAATCGGTATTCGGGTAATTAACCGGGTCTGAACCATCTCTAAATTTTTGTATCTGAGCATCGCTATACACCTGGTTCATGCCATTGGTTGGCGAATCGTAGTAACTAATGTCGTTAACTATCTGTGCATAAGTAGCAGCATCGGCCATTTTAGGTAGACGTGTGGGTGAAACGAAACCCTGGTTAAAGCTATAATTAATTGTCGGCTTACCGGTTCTGCCATGCTTTGTAGTAATTAAAATAACTCCATTCGCCGCCCTGCTGCCATAAATAGCAGCGGTTCCGTCTTTTAAAACAGATACGCTTTCAACATCATTTGGGTCTAGGCGTTCCAACCCGCCGATCTGGCCGGGTACACCATCCACAACAACCAGTACATTATTACTGCCGGTTGTTGCAAGCCCACGGATTAAAATGCTTGAACCATCATAACCGGGTTCGCCCGATGTGTTATTGGCAATAACACCCGATACACGACCGGCAAATGAATTGGATAGATCGACTTCGGGGCTCTTAACCATATCGGCACCTTTAATAACCGAGATAGAACCGGTTAAGGTGGCTTTTTTCTGTGTACCGTAACCAACTACAATCACCTCGTTAAGTGATTTGGAATCGGGCTGGAGATGAACGGTTAAGCTACTGTTCCCGTTAAAAGCTACTTCCTGCGGGGCATAGCCCACAAAGGTAAAAACCAATGTGCCCGTTGATGCATCAGGAACGCTTAAACTGAAGTTACCGTGCACATCGGTACTTGTATTTGTTGTACCGCCTTTAAGCGTAACCGTAACACCCGGCAACGGTTCACCCCTTTCATCTAAAACACTACCGGTAACCTTCGAAGCCGCGGCAACAACAGCATTTGTCCTCGTGTCGGCTAAAACCGGCATCGATGAGTAACCTAATGCAGTTAGCCCCAGGCCGGTAAACAATAGCAAACGGCAATAACCTTTTATGCCATGCGGGGAGCGCGTAATTGGTAATTTTGATTTCATATAATTTGTTTAATTGGTTTATAATTTAGTATCCCTTCTTTCTGTTAGCTGTCGTTCAGACAATTAAGCCACTGGTGCAGAGTTAGGCTTATTGCAAAAATTTTTGCTTTTAAAAAGTTGGTTATACTGCTAATTGGTTTTGCTAAGTTGCATGAATTAAAGCACCTCAATGAGGGTGAAACTATGCAATTGGGAGGGGTAAATTGAGCAAAACAAGCATAAATGAACCAAAAATATGATTTGGGAAGTTTTTGCTCAGGATATTTTTTGAACGTGGCGCACAACATTCTGATCCCTGTGAAATGAATCACGATATTTTTTTATGTAGTCAGATGGGTTAACGCCAAAAAGCTTACTAAACTGTTCCCTGAAGTATTTCAGGTCGTTAAAACCAACTTTATAGGCAACCTCATATACGGTACAATCCGTGGTGAGCATTATCTCCGCAGCTTTTCTTAAACGTATAACACGTATAAACCCATTTGCCGATTGACCCGAAATTGACTTTATTTTACGGTATAAATTGGAGTGGCTCATCCCAATTTCGCCGGCCAAGGTTTTAATATTGAAATCATTATCATTCAGGTGCTTTTCAACAATGGTGAGGCATTTTTGCAGGAAGTCCTTATATTCCTGCGATATCTTGAGATTATTGGATTTAAGCGTAATTTCATTAAAGAAATACTTCTGCAAATTATTCCGGGTTTTTAATATACCCTTTACCCGCGCCATAAGCACTTCAGTCTCGAATGGTTTGCTTATATAATCATCGGCCCCACCTTCTATACCTTTAAGCTTAATTTCGGGGGATGTACTTGCGGTAAGTAAAATAACAGGGATATGGTTAAGCTCGGGGTTTTCTTTAACCTTGTTGCATAATTCTATCCCGCTCATTCCGGGCATCATTACATCACTTATAATAATATCGGGCATTATTTCCAATATCATTTTATAGCCCGATTCGCCATCATCGGCCCCGTACACCAAATATTCCGATTTAAAAACCTGCCTTATATATCCGCTGATCTCCTTGTTATCTTCAACCACCAGCATCGATTTTTTCTCTGAAGCAAGTTCGGTATCCGGCATTTCCTGCTTTTCCTGTTCACCCGGACCATCTTCTCCCAATTGCTCGTCCATTATCTCCTTAAAAAACACCGAACTATCAACCTGTTCCTCATGTGCTGTTATTTTATTAGCCTCTGTTATACCTATTGGCAACATCACCTTAAAGTTAGTGCCCTTACTTATTTCGCTTTCATAGGTAATATTGCCCCCATGTGCTTCAACGTAGCTTTTCACCAGGTAAAGCCCTATACCAAGCCCCCCCTTTGCATTTTTGCCATAGCCATGTTCCTGGTAAAATTTATTATATAACTTATCCCCGGCTACTTCAGAAATACCGCAGCCGCTGTCCATTATTTCAATATAGGCAAAGCTATCATCGCCCTTAAGTCTCAATTGAACAAGGCCGCCGTCGTCCGTAAATTTTATAGCGTTCGCCAAAAGGTTAAATAATATGATCTCCACTTTCTCCCTATCGGCCACTATCTGGATATTGTCGTTATCACACAAAAATTCAAGCCCCAGTTGTTTGGTTTTTGCCTGGTGGGCGAAACATAAAAATACCTCACGACATAAAGTGACAATATTAAAATGGCTTAATTTAAGTTCATCTGCCCCTGCATCGGCTTTACGGAAAAGCAAAAGCTGATCAACCAAACTCAACAGTCTTTTCGCATTGCGGTTAATTGTATTCAAGTCTTGCTGATCAACATTATTTGTCCCGGCGTATAATATGTCTTTTACCAGGTTAATAATTAGGGTAAGCGGCGTCCTGAATTCATGCGATATATTGGTAAAGAACGATAATTTCTTTTCGTGCAGCTCCTTTTCCTTTTCAGCCTCGATATGCGTTAATTTTATTTCATATTTCAGTTTCGCCTGGCGGTTGTTATATACTATATAGCCATAAACTGCCCCCGCAGCTAATGAAAAATAAATAATATAGGCCCACCATGTTAAATACCACGGAGGCGTAATAACAATGATCAATGTTGCCCCCTGCTTATTCCATATCCCGTCATTATTTGCAGCTATGACCCTAAAAGTATACTCGCCGGGGTTTAAGTTGGTATAGGTAGCTTTTCGTTGGCCTTTAACATAATTCCAATTCCTATCAAACCCTTCAAGCCTGTAGGCATAGCTGTTCTTTTCTGTATGAGTATAATTAAGGGCGACAAACTCCAGCGAAAACTGGCTCTGATCATGACTTAACTGAATTTTTTGGGTGTTTTCAATTGGTAATTTTAACACGCTTGCTTTACCTGGCTCAACAGGGGTGCTCAAAACTTCAAGGCCCGATATATAAACGGGGGGAACAATGGTATTGGTATTCATATGCAGCGGGTCGAACATCACCAGCCCGCTGCTTCCCGCCATCAGCAATTTACTGCCGTTAATCTTACAAATTACCGAATTAGCAAAAACGCCGTCGCCCTGGTCAAAGTTTTTTACCTTCATTGTCCGCGGGTTAAAGGCTGAAACACCTGTTTCGGTAACCACCCAAAGGGTGCCGTTTCCATCCTCAGTTATTTGCTTAAAAACGTTACTCGCAAACCCATCCTGTTTTGAATAGCTTATAAAATTATTGCTCTTTCTTACATATTTATTTAACCCATCCTGGGTGCATATCCAAACGTTTTTATCACGGTCCTGGAACAGCCCATGAATATTATTATTGCTGATCGATCCTGCCTTGCCATCATCAGCCAAAAATCTGTCGAACGATTTGGTGGCCGGGTTAAACCGGTTTAAGCCGCCGCCTTCTGTCCCTATCCATATTTTATTATCGGCATCTTTTAAAACAGAATAAAGGTGATTGTTACTTAATGAATGTAAATTATCCTTTTGATTATAATAATGGGTGAAGGTATTGGTATGGCTGTTATATATTTTAAGCCCGGCATCGGTCGAGAGATAATATTCCCCGGGATTTACCTCTAAAATATCCCTGAACACATCTTCATTAAAAAAACTTCCAAGGCTTGAATGGTGAAAATGATGTGTAAATACCCCTGTCTTATCATCATACTCGTCAAAGCCAAATTCTGTTAAAACCCATAGCTTTTTCTCCCTATCAATATAAAGCTGGTTTATCTCATTGCTGCCAATACTTTTTGGATCAGCCGAATGCAAAAAGGTGCTTGATTGTTGCCCCTGGCTAATTACGGTAAGTCCATTATTTGTGCCTATCCATACTTTGCCGTCTTTAACAACCAGGCTTCTAACCAAACGGTTTGTTTTGGCAAACGGGCTGAAAATAAACTTATACTGCCTGCTGTCAAATTTGGCAAGGCCATTCATAGCACATATCCAGATTATCCCATTATTATCCTGGTACAACCCTGCCTGCTGAAAGCCTGTAAAATTAGCCAGTTGTTTCCATGTGCCATTAGTGGTGTTAAGGCTGTAAAAACCATTATTACCGCATAGTAGCATAAATTTATTATCGAGTTTAAGTATGCGGAAAACTGCATGGTTTTCCTTATCGGGGCATTGGAAAGCGGTGTAGGTATGTGTTACAGTGTTGAATTTAAATAGCCCGTTCCAGTAGGTTCCCACAAAAATATTGTGCTCACTGTCCATGCAAAGCGTCCAAACATCGTTAGGGTTTCGCTGATTGGGATATTGTTGCTGTGGAAAATTGATAAACCGCTCGTTGCGTTTATTAAACAAGTTAAGCCCGCTGCTCCAATTACCCAGCCAAAGCTTATCGTCACCATCCTCGATAATTGAGTTAACCGACTTACCCTTTATGGCATACGGATTTGACGCATTGGGTTGAAATACATCAAAATCCCTGCTTTTTTCAACAAACTTATCGAATCCATCATCGGTACCCACCCAAATGTTATTATCCCTATCGGCAAGTAACGACCATACTTTATTATTACTAAGCGATCTTGGCTTAGCATCCTGATGCGAAAAACGCGTAAACTTTTCCGTTACCGGGTCGAGCAAATTGAGCCCATCCAGCGTACCTACCCAAATGCGCCCGCTTTTATCCATGATAAGCGCGTTAACATAATTGTTGGTTAAGCTGGTTGTATCGCCGGGTATATTAACAAAGGTTTTAAAGTTATATCCATCAAAACGGCAGAGGCCGTTCAGGGTACCTACCCACAAAAAACCTTTTTCATCGGTTATCGCGCTTGTTGTACTATTGGAAGGAAGGCCCTCATTAGTGGTATATACTTTTACAGCATAGTTTTTAAGTTCCAGCGTATCATTTAGCGGGTTCTTATCCTGCTGGCAATAAGTAACATGCCATGCAAAAAGCATAATAAGTAACAAACTTAACTTAAAGCGCATGTTTATAATTCAAGGCGAAATATTGCAATAATAGAATATATATAATTAATACATACAATTTATAAAATAATAAACTCAATAATTCACCGCAGGGAACCAAACCTGCATTTCGCCCTTGCCCCGGTTTGCCCATGAATAATAGGGAATAGCCGTTAACATTACTTTTGACGAACCATTAGCCAATGAGTCTCTACGCACAATCTCGCCTTTTAACACGGTAACACCATTTAACAGGCCGCCTTCAAACTGGGGCGTAAACACTGCATTTTTCGGTATCGACAGATCGCTCACCCTGCCATTGTTATCCACCCACTCAGCAGTGTACATAATAGGGCCACGCTGTAAAGCGATCTTATTATTATCATCTTTCAAAGCCTCGTTGGCAATTACTTTGTTAACCCCCATAGGCAGATCCATTTCTAAACGGTCGCCTTTTCTCCACTCCTTTTTTATAACCGCATAACCGTTCTCAATTTTATAATCAACAGGTTGCCCATTAACTTTTATTATAACTTTCGATGCCTTTGGATTTTCATATGCATACAAGTCAGATGGTATAGCTTCGGCCTTGCTCCATCCCGGTATCCGCACCAATAAATTAAAATTTGTTGGCGATGCTGGTTCGATATTAAAATTCAACAAACCATTCCACGGATAATTGTTTACCTGTGTGATCTTTACATCCTTATTATTTAGCCTGATATCGGCATTACCTGCTATAAATAAGTTAACATAAATGTTATTACTTTTTTGAGCATACATATAACCCGGCAACGATGGCAGAAACCTGACCATATTGGTAGGGCAGCATGAGCATTCAAACCATCCCGACCGTGCTGCTTCAACATCATCGCCTTTAAAACCATTTGTTATCTGCATGGCATTGGTATAAAAAAATGATTTGCCATCCAACCCAACACCCGAAATAAGGCCGTTATACAGCACCTTTTCCAGCACATCAATATATTTTGAATCGCCGTGCAATAAAAACATCCGCTGGTTCCAAAACACTTCGCCTATAGCGGCACATGTTTCATTATAGGCGGTAGCATTAGGTAGTTCATAATTGGCACCAAATCTTTCTCCGTCGCCCACCGCGCCTATGCTGCCCTGCACATATATTTTTTTGCTCACCATATTGTTCCATATGCGATCAATAGCTTCGATGTATTGCTTGTCGCCTGTTAAAGCTGCTACATCAGCCATTCCCGAATACAGGTACATAGCGCGTACAGCATGGCCTTCGGCTTCATCCTGGTCAACAACGGGTTCATTGTCCTGCCAATACATGCCGTTCTTCCATTCATCGGAGCTGCCCTTATCATACGCACGTTTGCCCCGTTCATCAATGAAGAACTTAGCCAGGTTCAGGTAATCCTTCTTACCTGTTATGCGATATAAACGTACCAGCCCCATTTCAACAATCTCGTGGCCGGGAGCAACATGCCTTTTACCGGGGCCGAAAGTATTTACCAGCAGGTCGGCGTTTTTTAGGGCGATATTTAAGAAATTTCTTTTGCCTGTTGCCAGGTAATGTGCGCTGGCTGCCTCGAACATATGGCCCGAATCATACAATTCATGGCTCAACTCATTCTCTTTAACCCACCTTTCCGGTCCCGCCCATGAATGCGGGTGCAGTGGATCGATAGTACGGGCGGTATATAAGTAACCATCTGGTTCCTGTGCACTGCCAACTATAGCTATGAGCGAATCAACATAAGCGTCTAATTTCGCATCAGGATGTACCGCAAGCGAATAGGATGCACCCTCAATAGTTTTATAAATGTCGGTATCGTCAAATGGGTATTTAGTGCAGAATTTCCCTTTTCGGGCCGCTGCCATTTCAAAGTTTTTAACGCGGCCGGTATTCTCACACCGGGCAAATGATGCGGGTATGGTTACGGTACGGTTGGTTTCAATACGCGGCGACCAAAATTTATCGTCTAACTTTACATTTGTAAAAGCCACGGGTTGTATAGGGTAATCTTTAACCTGGGCGTTGGCTACTCCCCCATATATCAAAAATGCCGCTATTAATTTTTTCATCTTTACCGTTATTGTTTACTATACCTAATACACATCACCTGGTCTAACAATTAAATATACCCAAAAACTAGTTTAATGCCAGCACAACAACCGAAGCTGCAGGCAAGCTAATGGCAATATTATTATCCTTTAAGTTTGCCCCGTTAAATTCCTTCGGAGCTATTTTACCCGGCTCATCAAAAGAGTTATAATCCTGTACTTTTGCCGATACCAATATATTGCCTTTCACCGAACTGAACTTCTTACCATCAAGGTTAAGCGATATTTTATGGGCATGATCAGGATCGATATTTACCAGCGATATATGCGTAACACCATCCTTATCCCTCGATGCCGAAGCCGATATTGCCGGAAGCTTTCCCGAACCCAAAACATAATCTTCGCTTTTAACTACCAAAGGCAGTAGCGTAGCATTTTGGTGCACGTTGTACATCTCCATTACGTAATAGGTTGGCGTAAGTATCATTTTATCGCCCTGGGTAAGTATAACCGCCTGTAGCACGTTTATGCATTGCGCCAGGTTGGCCATGCGCACACGGTCGCAGTGGTTGTTAAATATATTTAACGTAGTACCGGCTATCATCGCATCGCGCATGGTGTTTTGCTGATATAAAAAACCGGGGTTCGTTCCGGGTTCCACATCATACCATCCACCCCATTCATCAACTATAAGCCCTACCTTTTTCTTCGGATCGTATTTATCCATAATGGCCGAATGGCGGGTTACCAAAGTATCCATATAAAGCGCGCTTTTCATGGTCGCAAAATATTGCTGCTCGGTATATTTTGTAGCCGAGGATTTATGCCCCCAGTCGATAATAGCATAATGGTGCAATGCTATACCTTCTATCAGATTTTGAGGGATGTTCTTCATTAAGGTCTCCGTCCAGTTATAATCATCGGAGTTTGCGCCCGATGCTACCCTGTATATCCTATTGTCATTATCCCAATTGCTCATGAAAGTTGAATATTTCCTAAACTCGTTCGAATAATATTCAGGGGTCATATTGCCTCCACAGCCCCAGGCTTCGTTACCTATGCCCCAAAACTTAACCTTCCACGGTTTCTCGCGTCCGTTTGCCCGGCGCAGATCCGACATCGGGTTCTTTGAATCAGAACTAACATAATTCACCCAATCCGACAGTTCCTGCACCGAACCGCTACCCACATTACCCGATATATAAGGATCGGCGCCCAACAATTCACACATATTTAAAAATTCGTTGGTACCGAAGCTGTTATCTTCAACCGTACCGCCCCACCACTTATTAATTATCGCCGGCCTTTTATCCCTGGGGCCAACACCATCCTTCCAATGGTAAGTATCGGCAAAGCAACCACCCGGCCACCTTAACGCGGCTATCTTCATTTTTTTTCAATGCCGCTATCACATCATTACGTATACCATAAGTATTGGGTATGTGTGATGTATCACCCACATAAAAACCTTCATAAATACCATGACCCAAATGTTCGGCAAAATGGCTGTAGATGTATTTGCTGATGGTTGGATTTGCAGCATTATCGCCAGCTGCTACAGTAATGCTTGTTTGCGCGCGCGAAAATGATCCGCAGCAAATAAAAAATGCCGAGAAGATGAGGGACTTTGTTTTCATGTTTATATTTTTTCTTGTGTTGGTTACTGACATTTGATCAATTTTTATTTGGTTTGAGATAGCCTTATTAAAACCGCACCATGCTTATTAATTAATTGGCTGAACGATTTCTTATGCGTACCTAGATCCTGTTTTTTCCAAAGGTCGCGGGCCGATACTTTGCCATGAAGCCCAAGTGCCGAAAGATCTGCGGTTACATTAGCAGGCTGATCAGATAAATTGAACAGGGCGACGTATATATCCTTACTGCCTTCAGCATGCGAGTACCAAACCATGGCCTTATCCGTACGATACAACTGGCGTGGATTTGAACCATGCTGATTTACATTAAGCACTTCATCATTATTAAATAATGCCAGTTCCCAATCCCTGTTCTCGGGTAGGTTGCCGCCGAGCATGAGCGGCGAGCGGTAAATACACCAAAAAGTCATATGCGAACGGGCTTCGTCCTGTGTAAACCGGCTGTAACGTTCTTCGCCTACAGGGCCGCGCTTTGATAGTTTGCCTATTTGTATCATATCACAATCGGGCCAGTGGCCGGGGCCGCCAATGCCTTCCCATTGTTTGGCATAGCTAAACATTTGCAAAACCTGGGGCCACTCATCCCAAAAATCATCGGCTATGCGCCACATATTGGCATGTTGTTTTATGTGATCGGCCTGGTCAACCGGCGTTGCACCCGGTGATGTGCTGAACACAATAGCCCTGCCACATTGATCGATGGCCTTTTTGTACCCTTCTATCTCGGCTGTGCTGTACGGCCTCGACAGGTCATCAACCTTAATAAAATCAACGCCCCATTGCGCATAAAGGTTGAGTATAGAATTCAAATACTCCTGTGCACCCGGCTTTGCCATATTAAGGCCGTACATATGGTTCATCCAGGGGCATTTTGATGTGGTATCGGCTATCATATCGGCCGTGATCCCCTGCGTACCCAATACCGGTGATTTTGCCCACACAGCCTGCCGGGGTATGCCCCGCATTACATGTATGCCAAATTTTAAACCCAGCGAGTGCACATAATCAGCCAACTGCTTAAAGCCATTGCCACCAAACGCCGAGGGGAATTTATTTGTATTGGGTGTTAGCCTTCCCCATTTATCCATAGCAAGCCATGGCACAAATGAACCATCCTGCAGGTTTTTCTGAAAGGGGTTACCAATATTGCTGCCCGGAGGGTTATCATATGCCCATAAAAAATCAACAACTATATATTGCCATCCATGCTGTTTAAGATTAGCGGCCACATAATCGGCATTTGCTTTAACCTCATCTTCATGCACTGCCGAACCGTAGCAATTGTAACTGTTCCAACCCATAGGTGGGGTTTGAGCTAAACTTTGTCCGCGTGCATTAATAAGGCCCGAGCAAAAAAGGGTTATAATCAATAAAATATGGCGTGGTGTTATCATTGCTATTTTTTA
>Ga0206949_1084_pt1 | contig 32534 bp, 29 predicted proteins | sample Alteio_BWOrgHeat_40_FD_153240 | JGI IMG/M metagenome (GOLD analysis project Ga0206949, IMG submission 153240) | Enriched cells from forest soil in Barre Woods Harvard Forest LTER site, Petersham, Massachusetts, United States -... | ecosystem: Environmental > Terrestrial > Soil > Temperate forest >...
GAGGGCTTCGCCGTTTAAAAACTTCGTAAGTCTGCCTGGACAACCTTTTACCTTCCTCGTCCGCCATAGCTTCAGCGACGGCGGATCACCTTTTAGTGCCCCTTTGTCACCTGCCTTACAATATCATTGCCAAACACAAATACCATCAGGGTGATCAATAACACGAAGCCGACAATTTGGGCACGTTCGAGAAATTTATCACTTAGCGGTTTGCCCTTTATCATTTCGATGATCAGGAACATGGCGTGACCGCCGTCAAGCGCCGGAATCGGCAGCAGGTTGGTTAAGGCAAGCACCATGGAAAGAAAGCCCACCAGGCTCCAAAATTTCACCCAATCTATCGTCGGGCCAAAAAGTGTTGCTATAGCCACCGGTCCGCTTAAAGCTTTATTTACCTTTACTTCACCCCTGATCATCTTGCCGATGCCTTTGGCGTTGTCGGTAAAATTACCCCACGCCTTAGTGGCGCCAACCGGCAGTGAGCCGAAGAAGCTGAATGACAACCGCTTTGGTGCAAACGTGTCTACTTTAGCCTTGAACCCCAGCTGACCATCCTTATTGATCGACCCGGAAGCCGCAATAGTATTGTCTCCGCGTTTTATGGTCAGCTGCACTTGCTTGTTTTTGTTTTTCTGCAGCTGGGCCTGCAACTGGTCAAAGAATAAAATGGGAACTGAATTAACCGCAACTATACTGTCGCCCTTTTCCAGGCCAGCCTGTTGTGCTCCCGTTTTCGGGTTCACCTGGTCTACGGCGAACTTAACACGCGGGTACCTGTCAATAAAGGCATCAATTGTCTGGTCCGAAATATCATTTAATATGTTAGCCGGCACTTTAACATGCAAAATTTGGGCGCCGCGCTCAATCGTCAAGTCAGTGTTGCCCATTATTACAAGCGGGCTGGTCAATTCGTCGAACTTAACCACTGGCTTACCGTTTATTTCGGTCACCTTGTCGCCCGGCCTCAGGCCTATTTTCATGCCGATCTGCCCCGGCACAATACCATATCTCGCCTCCGAATTGGGAATATAGGTTTCGCCGTACTTTATCGTCAGTATCCAAAAGATAAAAATGCCCAGGATGATATTTACAGTAATCCCGCCCAGCATCACGATCAAACGCTGCCAGGCTGGTTTTGAACGAAACTCCCAGGGCTGCGGCGGGCCGGCGAGCTGCGCGGTATCCATCGACTCATCGATCATACCGGCAATTTTTACATAGCCGCCAAGCGGAAGCCAGCCTATGCCATACTCAACACCTTTATAGTTAAACTTAAACAGGCTGATGCCCCAGGCATCAAAAAAAAGATAAAACTTCTCCACCTTTATCCCAAACGCACGTGCCGCTATAAAATGCCCAAACTCGTGCAGGATCACCAAAATCGAAAGGCCCAGTATAAGCTGGCCCACCATTATCACTATATGCATTTAATAAAATTATGTTAAAACAGTAGCGCCTTTTGAGGGCATTTTTTTAATTAAATTTTTCGCAAAGATGCGTGTTTCTTTATCAGTATTCAAATAGTCGTCCAAAACAGGTCGCTCCACAAAGGCAATTTGTTGCATGCATTGTTCAATCACTTCGCTCATGCCTAAAAAGCCCAGTTCATCATTCAAAAACCCCGCTACGGCTATTTCATTTGCCGCGTTGACAATGCAGGCCATATTGCCGCCTGTTTTCAATGCACTAAAGGCCAATGCCAGGTTACGGAATGTTTCTGGATCCGGTTTTTCAAATGTCAATTCGGGATAATTAACGAAGTTGAGCCGCTTAAAATTGCTTTCGATGCGCGCCGGGTGCGACAAAGCATACTGTATCGGCAGTTTCATGTCGGGCAGTCCCATCTGCGCTTTGATGGAGCCATCCCTGAATTGCACCATTGAATGTATGATGGATTGCGGATGAATGATCACTTCAACCTGGTCGGCGTCAACATTAAACAGCCATTTGGCTTCCATCACTTCAAAACCCTTATTCATCAGGGTAGCTGAATCAATGGTAATTTTTGCGCCCATTACCCAGTTGGGGTGTTTTAAAGCATCTTCCCGCGTAACATTAGCCAAAAAACCCGGCGTCCTTCCCCTAAACGGACCACCGGAAGCAGTAAGAATTATTTTTTCTATCGCGTTTAAATCTTCGCCCACCAGGCATTGAAAAATTGCCGAATGTTCCGAGTCGACGGGCAGTATTTTTACATTGTGCTTTTGGGCAAGGCCTGTAACCAGCTCGCCGGCAACTACCAGCGTTTCCTTATTTGCCAGCGCGATATCTTTACCCGCCTTTATGGCGGCAATTGTTGGCTCCAAACCGGCAAACCCAACCATTGCGGTAACTACCATGTGAATTTCGGGATGGGTAACCGTTTCGATAATCGCTTCGATACCGGATAAAACTTTTACCAGGGTGCCGGCCAGCGATTCTTTAACATAGTTATATTTAGAAGGGTCGCAAATGACGGCATAAGCGGGATCAAACTCAAGGGACTGTTCGATAAGCAGATCAGCGCTGGACTGAGCCGTGAGCAGAAAAACCCGGAACAGATCGCCATTCTCCCTGATTACATCGAGTGTTTGTGTGCCGACGCTGCCGGTACTGCCTAATATGGCTATGTTTTTTTTTATAGCTGTCAATTTATTATTCGTATATCAATTCGCTTGACTTAAACACCAATTTCCATTCGCTCGAGAAGTCATCCGGCAAACCTCTCCGTTTGATCGCCACGAAATTTATGAACAAGGCCGTTTGCCCCTGGATTACATAATACAACTGCGATTCCGGTTGGGGATCGTTTGTAAACGATGGCGACTCGATCTTAAAAAGTATCCAGGGCGTTTTGTCTTTTTCATGTTTTTCAAAAATAGTCAATTTTGCATCGGGCGCAGTTTTTTGGGCCTGGCTCATCAACGCATCCGGAACCGATGCAATAGGCACATTTACGGTACCTTTAAGCGTTTGCATAGTCACCAATATCGTCCAGTTGTCGATGGATTCATTCGCCGGTACTAATTCCACCAAATGCTGCGAATCGTTTTCCTGGTCCGATGCTACCTTCCAATTATAGTTTTCGGGCCAGCTTATTTTGAGGCCTTCCGTTTTATCCTGGCAAAAGGCAGAAGTGGAAACAGCGGTCAGAATAAGAAGAATGGCAAATGTTCGCTTCATACCGATTCAGGGCTTTAAATAAATGCTAAGACCGTCAGCGATTTTTCTATCATTGGATAGCCTTGGCACCTTATTTTGTCCCCCCAATTTCCCTTCCGACCTCATATAATCTATAAAGGTATCTTTTTTCAGGCTTTGGATGTGCAAAGGCTGCAAAATGTTACCCGTTATTAAATCAAAATAGTAAATATTTTTCTTTTGCAGGGCCTTGTCAACTTTTAAGGCAAATGCCTTCAAATCTGCCGGTGATTTACCAAACTCGATAAACCACTCATGATAAGGCAATTCGCCCTTTGGCGGATTTACCTGCGGGGCAACCGTAAACTCAATCACATCAACGCCTTCCTCATTCGCCACACTCATCAGGGCCTGTTCCACCTCCTCGCCTATTACATGCTCGCCAAAGGCGGAGATATAATGCTTTATACGGCCGGTGACCACAATTTTGTAAGGATCCCTTGAAATAAATTTCACGGTATCGCCCAGGCTATAGCCCCATAGGCCGGCACTGGTGTTTAATATGAGCGCGTAGTTTTTATTTAATTCGATTTCTTTCAGGCTGATCCTTGCTGGCTTTTCATTAAAAAACTCATCGGCCGCGATAAACTCATAAAATATCCCCGAATCAACCATCAGCAGCAAACCCTTTTCCTTTTGCGAATCCTGGAACGCGATAAAGCCTTCTGATGCCGGGTAAGTTTCAATAGTATCAATCGCAAAACCAATGGTCTCTTCCATCCTGCCCCGGTAAGGCTCGTAGTTGACGCCGCCATGCACGTACAGCTTAAAATTGGGGAAAATATCTTTTATCTTTTTCCCGCCGGATACCACTGAAAGCCGGTCGAAATACATCTGGCACCAGGGCGGTATGCCGGAGATCAGGCGCATATCTTCATTTTTGGTTTCTTCAACAATCGCATCAACCTTTTGCTCCCAATCTTCAATACAGTTTACGGTATAACTGGGCAGGCGGTTTTTTTGCAGGTAAGCAGGCACATGGTGCGCCACAATTCCAGACAAACGTCCGACCGAAATACCCTCCTTTTCCGTCAGCACCGGGCTGCCTTGTAAAAAGATCATCTTTCCGTCTACAAAACCCGCATTACCCGTTTCATAAATATAACTCAGCAAAGCATTCCTCGCCGCTTTAATATGCTCCGGCATGCTTTCTTTGGAGATCGGGATATATTTTACCCCGGAGGTCGTTCCTGAAGTTTTGGCCAGGTAAGCGGGTTTTCCAGGCCACAGCACATCCGATTCGCCTTTGGTTACGCGATCGATATAGGGCCGCAGGTCCTCGTAATCATTAACCGGGATATTTTGTTTAAAGTCTTCGTAGGATTTGATCTCGTTAAACCGATGAGTTTTCCCAAAGGCAGTGTCTTTGGCAGCGGCAATAAGATATTCAAATGTTTTTTGCTGCAGTTCAACCGCATTATGCCTGAGTTTATCTAACCGGCGATTAACAAGGGCCGCAAAGGGTTTGCTTAATGCTGCTTTTAAACCCATAATCAAATGGTTTCTGACACGTCATCTTCAACATCCTGGTGGCTGTAGATTAATTTGCGGTAAGTTACCACCAAAATTATATTAACGAACGGATAGGTTACGATGATAATTAACGACAAAGGCGGAAAATAACGTGATAAATAAGCCGGAACCAAAATAAGCATAAAGATAATGGCAGATATTGCCATTATTTTAAGCACGTAGCCTTTGGTTAGTTTAAAGCTTTGCACGAGCGACTCCATCGGCCCTGAGCGGTCGTCGACAATAAAAGTATTAAAAAACAGTAACCGAAGCATCAGGTAAAATGCGGGAAACAACAAAATAGTTTTAACCGTATCCTGCAAGTTAGGGTAGCCTTCCAGACGGTCTATCCCGAAACCGACAGTTACTACAATGAAAGCCAGAAAAAAAACAGCTACTAAATAGCTATAAAGCATACGAAAACTTGGCAGCACCTGCTTAAATTCAAATTCGTAAAATTCGCTATCTATTACCGTAAAAATCAGCTTATAAAGCCCAAGCGTGGTATATGCCTGCAAAACTGCCTCGATAAGGAAAAGAATCATTTCCTGCGTAAACTCGTCCGGTGTAAAAAATATTTCAATTACGGTAAGGATAACAGCCAGTAAAATGAAGGATATAACGGAAAACACCACAATCACCACAAAATTTGTTTTTAATATATGCCATGAACTTTTGAGGGTTTCGACTATGGAAAAAGGATGATACATATTATGATATTTTCAATATTATCCGCTTGCAAAAGTCCTGCATAAACCCTAAGCCATAGGCAATCAACAGCGTGAAGGAAGCGATGACGCTCAAAAATGCGATTTTTGCCGACTTAGTTTTAAACCATGCATGAAAAAATATCAACAAAATATAAACAACTAATAAAATGTTACATAACTCAACAACGCGCCAGCGGGCAATGTTTGCCAGGAGCGTAAAAACGAAGAACAGCGTGAATGCCGCCGGGAAAAAATGTACCAGCTTCAATCCTTTTGGAAAAAACTTATAAACGTTAATGCGCGCGCGGCCAAAAAAGTGCAGCTGCTTATAAAACCTGTAAAAATCCGTCCGCCGTTTGTGGTAAACCTTTGCATCGGGTATTAGCCCGATCTTAAAGCCAAGGGAGTGAATGCGGATGGCATACTCAATATCTTCGCCTAAACGGGTGATGACGTACCCGCCGGCCTTTTCCCACACCTGCCGCGATAAACCCATATTAAAACTGCGCGGATGGAACTGCCCTATGCCCTTTTTGCTGCCGCGTGTGCCCCCTGTGGTAAAAGGCGAGGTCATGGCGTAGCTGATGGCTTTTTGGATGGGCGTGAACGATGGATGAGAATCATCGGGGCCGCCGTAAGCATCCAGGTAATTTTTGCCGAGTGAATCGTTAACGATCTGCAAATAATCTTCGGGAATAAGGCAATCCGAATCAAAGATCACGAAGTAATCACCCTTAGCCTTTTCAAAGCCAAAATTGCGCGAAAAGCCCTGGCCGGTATTTGGCTTGACAAAGTATTTCAGGTCCAGCTTGTCCGAAAAGCCGGAAACGATCTCCGCTGCATCTTTAGTCGACCCATCCTCGATCACCAAAACCTCGAATTGCTTATAGGTTTGCTGTACCAGCGTTTCCAGCAATTCTTTGATCTCGTCCGGGCGATTGTATAAGGGTATGATGATGGAGAAGAACATTTTTTGATGTGCGGATGTGCGGATGTGCAGATGTGCGGATTAATGGATGGGATTAAAACATTCTGTATTCGAAACTTGAAAAGTGTTGCAGCTACCCTCTTTCCGCCGAAGGCGAAGAGAGGGTCGACCAGCGAAGCGTAGTCGGGGTGAGTCAACCCCGGCGGACATTAACGTAAGTGCATTAGCGCCAATGTCCGCCGGGGTTGACTTACCCTGCTCCCGTACGTACGGGACTCGGCATCCCCCTCTTCCGCAAGCGGGAAAGAGGGAACGGAATCTTTCGAGCGCGCTTAGTTTCAAACCCATCGCCATCAGGTAATTAAAACGTTATATTTAAAATTGATTTACTCTCTTTAATTATACCGGGGGGCATTTTATTCAATTTCTTATTCTCAACTAAGCAGATCAATTTAATACATCTGCGCATCTGCAAATTAGATGACTTCCTCCACCTGGTACCTGTTCCGATCGTGGGACGTGCGGGACACCAACTCAGCAACAAAACCGGTAAGAAATAACTGGGAACCTATGATTACCAACACAAGCGCTATATAAAACAGGGGCTGTTGCGTTATATCGCGATAATGCGGCACATGTTTTGCAATGGCCTCAAGCTTATCTACAATCAGCCATATGGTTATAATTGTCCCCGCAAGGAAGCTTAACGTACCCATCGTACCAAAAAAATGCATGGGTCGCTTGCCAAATTTTCCGACGAAAAATATCGACATCAAATCAAGCAGTCCATTAATGAACCTGCTCATGCCAAATTTGGTTTTGCCGTATTTACGGGGCCGGTGTTCAACCACTTGCTCCCCTATCTTCACAAAGCCGGCCCATTTGGCTATTACCGGGATGTAGCGATGCATTTCGCCATACACCTCTATGTTTTTCACCACTGCTTTGCGATAGGCCTTCAGCCCGCAATTAAAATCGTGCAGGTTTTTTATACCGCTCATGCGTCGGGTAGCCGCGTTGTAAACTTTTGTGGGGATGGTTTTGCTTAGTGGGTCGTGCCGTTTGGCTTTCCAGCCCGATACCAGGTCGTATTGCTCTTCGGTGATGCGCCGGTAAAGTTCGGGTATCTCATCCGGGCTATCCTGCAGGTCGGCATCCATGGTGATTACCACATCACCCTGTACCGCTTCAAAGCCCGTGTTGAGCGCCGCTGATTTGCCGTAGTTACGCCTGAATTTGATACCCTTTATAAAAGGATTGTTTTTCTTCAGCTTTTTGATCATCTCCCAGGAGCCGTCGCTGCTGCCGTCGTCAACAAGCACGATCTCGTAGGTAAACTTGTTTTCGTCCATCACGCGGCTGATCCACGACGTAAGCTCGGGTAACGATTCTACTTCATCATAAAGCGGGACTACTACTGATATATCCATTGATGCGCAAAAGTATGAAAAAGTTAATTAGGTTGTTTGGGCTAGCCAGGTTTGTTTAACGTCTAACCATTGGGATTAAACGGATTCAACAAAACGTTCATTTTCGGCCCTGCCGTGAACACAGTAGGGCGCCCCCACTAGCGCCCTTGCCGGGATATTTCAGTCGACGGACACTTCCTTCTCCAGCACAATCAACTCAATCTCCTGCCTGGGAATCCCAAATTTTTTTCCATCATGAAATGCCTGTGTCTCGCCGGTCGCTTCAAAGCCCCTGCGCTCGTACCAACTGATCAGCTCATGCCTGGTGCTGATCACCGTCATTGTTAAAACGGGGCAATCAATTTCCCGGGCAAAATCTTCGGCAGCAAGCAACAAAGCCCGGCCAATACCACCCGCCTGCAAAACCGGCGACACGCTGAACATGCCCACGTATAGTTTCGGCGGTCGCTTTTCCAGGTAAACACAGCCGGTAATTTGTCCGTCCTCATTTACATTTTTCAGGATGGTGATCTTTGGGTCATCAAAATAACCATTCAACGTCTCCTCGTCGATGCGGATACCATCCAGCAGGTTTGCCTCGGTGGTCCATCCTTTTTTGGAGCTTTCGCCGCGGTAGGCGCTGTTTACAAGAATATTCAGTTCAGCAACGTCGGCGGCTGTAGCTTTTATAATAGGCATAATCAATAATAAAACCGCAAACCTAAACTTTTTGCCCCTTCTAACAAAACCCCACCCAACTCAATCGCGGAGTAGGCCATTAAAATAGTTTTAAGCTTATTGAGGGTGAATTAAAGAAACCCGGGCATTTGCAGCAAGCGTTCCAGCGTTCCACTTTTTCACACGGAACACCCGGAACATTGTGAAACATGCTCATTATCAATATGTTTCATTTTTAATAAATTGACACATTTTTATAAGTACCTGATAATCAATTATTCCAATGTTTAAATTTTAAATTAATGCCTGTAACGAGCTGATTTTTAACCTGTTTCATTATAATTGGGGAATTTCTTACACAGAGAAAAATGACCGACTGTTAAGACTTTGTGTCTTCTTCTTCCTGGTGTTCTTTGCGGTAAAAAATCTATTCTTTAAATGGATCCCTCTTGCAATTCAACTCAATCAACCCCGGTAACATTTTTAACTCAATCCTAAAACCAATAAACCTTCGCGATAGCTATGAGTTTAACTCATAGTAAACATTATTTCACCATTTAATGCTAAAGTTATGAAGTATTTAAAAGCCCTTTTAGTGGTAGTTATTACAGCGTGCACCTTCGGCAGCGCAATGGCGCAGCCTTCGCATCCTCACCATCATCATCATCACCGTCATCACCATCACGGTGATCGTTGAGAATAAAAGGACCTGCCGATACGGCAGGTCCTTTTATTCAATAAAGAAGAGCGAGTGGATAGCAACAAAGTCGTGTGATAAACGGCGGGATCATCCCCGTCGGCCGAAGCTACAAACACTTTTAAGTTTTTTATAAAACCAGCCCGCCGAGAGCCTTATAATCTTCTCTAACCGGGCTAAAAATATCAATCAGCTTGCAATCCGTAAGCGCTACGCCGCTATGCCATACGTTTGAAGGGATGATGGCAAATACGCCATTCTCCAGCACCTGGGGCACATCATCAACGGTCAGTTCAAACCTGCCTTCAATACCGAATGAGCATTGCTGGTGCACATGCCGGTGACGCTGTATAGCGCTTCCTTTTTTAACCTCCAGGAAGTTAAGTGTGTTTGTTTCGGTGTGAATTAATTTCGAAAAAAAACCGGGGGCTACTTCTTTCGCCTCGATGTCGTTAAAGTTATAGAAATTGGGTTCATGCATACGGTAAAGGTATGATTAATCTTATTTTTGAGGAACCGGATAAAACAAAAAATTGCTGTTCCACTTATTAAAGTGACCAAATACATTTTTTGGAATTAAATACATCCTTATTTTTGATGAACAACCAGCTTACGTTTCAGCATCATTAAAATTGAGTAATTAACCTTAAATTCACCGGATTGGTATACAACTATGGCCTTTATTGATTACTACCAGGTTTTGGGTGTCCCAAAAACAGCTACCGAAAAGGAAGTTAAAGATGCCTACCGCAAACTTGCCCGTAAACATCACCCCGACCTTAATCCAAACGACCCGGAGGCCAACAAAAGGTTTCAGCAATTAAATGAGGCTAACGAAGTGCTGAGCGACCCGGAAAAAAGAAAAAAGTACGATAAATACGGCGAGAACTGGCAGCACGGCGAGGAATATGAAAAATACCAGAAGGAGCAGCAGGCACATCAGCAGTATGAACCGTTTACCGGCGGCCATGCATCAAGTTTTGAAGGGTTCGGCAGCGATGATTTCTCCGATTTTTTTCAATCCATGTTCGGCCAAAGCGGCCGGTCGGCGGGCGGCAGGCAGGCAAAATTCCGCGGGCAGGATTTTAATGCCGAACTGCACCTGGATTTAAAGGACGTTGCCGAAAGTCACAAACAAACTTTAACCGTTAACGGCAAAAATATCCGGTTAACCATCCCGGCGGGGGTGGAGAACGGGCAAACCATAAAAATAGCCGGGCATGGCGGCCCCGGCGTAAACGGCGGCCCGGGAGGTGATCTGTATATAACCTTCGTCATTGCCGACGACCCCGGTTTTAAGCGAAACGGCAGCGACCTTTACGCTACCACCAAACTCGATCTTTATACAGCGGTATTGGGCGGCGAAGTCACTATTAATACGCTTAACGGAAAAGTAAAAATAAAAGTAAAGCCCGAAACCCAGAATGGCACAAAGGTGAAGCTAAAGGGCAAAGGGATGCCCGTTTACAAAAAAGAGAACGTGTTTGGCGATCTGTATGTGACCTACGATATCCAGGTGCCGACCAATCTTACCGATAAGCAAAAGAAACTATTTGAAGAACTTGCAGGAAAAGGTGAAAGGTAAAAGGCGAAAGGTAAAAGGCAAAAGCGGCATCGATACCAGCGAACTAATGAACTAATGAACCAGTGAACTAATGAACAATATGGAAAACTTGATAGCAACCGCCGAAATATGCACCTGGCACGAGGTGGAATACACCTTTATCAGCTCATTAGGCGATGCGGGGCTGCTGGAGTTGCGCGTGGTAAATGAGACCACCTATATCCCCGAGAGTGAGTTGCAAAAGCTGGAAAAAATGATCAGGATGCACAATGAACTGGATATAAACATACCCGGCATCGAAGCTATTACCCATTTATTGGAACGGGTTGAGCAGTTGCAGGAAGAATTGCGGGTGTTGAGGAATAGGGTGCGCTAAAACGGATCAGACTTACGAAGTTTTAGAAACTTCGTAAGTCTTAGGGGAAACCTAATACGAATACTTACGCTTCAATTCCTCACTCACAATATAAGCATCCTCCACAACCGATTCAGGGTAACCTATCGTTTCCAAAATAGCAATGCCATTCTTATTCTTCAGCACACCGGTCTTCATCTTATAATCAAATACCAGGCGGGTATCATTTACCGATTCTTCAAACGAATACACAGCATAGTCGTTATCCAGCAACTCGGCCAGCTCAAGGTCGTGGGTTGAAACAAACACAAAATTTTTATTATCGGTTAAGTAGGTCAATACCGATTTTGCTGCTGCGATACGCTCGATTGTATTGGTCCCCCTGAAAATCTCATCGATGATCACCAGGCTTTTAACAGGTTCATCACTGCCGCATTGGTTAATGATATCCAGTATAGAAAGCGCCTCGGCCTGGAAATAACTCTTGTTTTCGCCCAGGTCATCTGTGGTGCGTATGCTGGTTTGAATTTTCAACAATGGCGCCTTGTATTCGCGGGCACAGGTGGTATAAATGGTTTCGGCAAGCAATGTATTGATGGCAATAGAGCGAATAAAAGTTGTTTTACCCGACATGTTTGAACCGGTGATCAAAACACCTTCATCGGTTCGGGTATGGATTGAATTTGGTACGCAGTTGTAAATAAGGGGATGGTACATATCCGTGAGGTCCATTTTCAGGCTCTCGGTATAAAATACCGGCTTACTGTAGTGCGGAAGGCCGGCCCGCAGCGACAGCACGGAAATAAGCGTATCGGTTTCGGCCACGAAATTAAATATCACCTCGATGTCGGCCCTGTATTTGTTGACCCGCCGCACCGAGGTAAAGAACATCAACGGCTCAAGCAAAAAAAGCACCTTAAAAAATTTATAGATAGCATAAGCCAGGTTTTCGGGATTACCTGCCAGTTTGCTTTCAAAGTTCACCAGCCGCAATGCCCGGTGCAGGCCTGATAATTTGCTTATGCTTTGTTTAATTTGCTCCTCGCGGTCGGATTTTACTTTTTTCAGCAGCTTCCTTGCCACACTATGAAGGATCATCAACTGCGGCAGCGAGTGCGTATAAGCCGATATTTTGTTCCTGGTGCCATAATGCAGCGCGACGTTGCCGCCAATAAGGGCTATAAGCACAATAAAACTGATCGGGTTGGGCACAACAAACAAGGATATAAGCAGGCCGATAATGGCTATGCCCGATATTCTTACGTAGAGCCCTATCACCGGCGCCAGTACTAACTCATGCTCCCTTAAAAACAGGTCGGCCAGGTAATAAGCATCAGGACTGTTCAATTGGGCGAGGTCCAGCTCCATAAGCTCCAGGTCCGGCAATGGCAAGTTCAGCGCTTCCACCTTTTTATCAAATCTGAGCAGGTTTTCGAAAGATGTTTCGGGTGTAAAAAGCTTTTTATAAAGATATTGCTTACCGGGTTTTGAATTGGTGCGGTCAATAAAGTTAAAAATATTGTTGAGATCGAGGTCATCTGCAATGGCGGTTGAAAGACGCGCCGGATCGTCCAGGCCGTTCAGGTAGGCGGCGATCAGTTTAAAGTTCCTGCGGGCATTTACCGCGCGCCCCCATTTACCGCGTATCCGTTCTAAATTTTTTTCGACCGATTTGCGCTTTTCAAAATAATTAAAGATAGATATCAGGACCAGGGCGCAGACAAAAAACACTAAGGTAAATAACCAATAAAACATGCGTTTAAAATAACAGGGTGCGTTAAAAAATCGTTTAGAAAGTTATCGTAAAGCTATTTAATCTTTAACAATAACCAATAGCCATTTACTTAAATTATTGCAAAATTAATCGGCTTTCCGTTAATCTTTTTCATTTGCGGTATACGTTTTTTTCTGTTCAAAGTTGTTTTATTGCCATGGATTTTGAAAAGAAAATGCAGACTCAGCGCGCCCCTGTGGTCGTTCTGTCATCATCCCCCGGCGCTGCAAAACAAGCATTGCTCATTAATCATGGTTCGAGGCATCTTCGGCCATTTCAATGATGATGTTGTCCAGCCTTTCCAGCTCCGTTTTTATAAATTGCTGAATTTTAGGATTGGAATGATCCATTTCAAGCATTGCAACCAGGCCTTTTAAATTAGCAACGGGGCTGCGTATCAGGTGCGATTGTTTCCAGGCCATTTCCTTTATGCTGTCAATATGATCTTGTACAAGCTTATAGGCGGCTTTCAAACTATCTTCTGCATTTTTTCTTTCCGTAATATCCGACAGGGCCAGCATCAGGCCTAATATTTCCTTTTTATCGTTAGTTATCGGGAAGAGCCTTACAAAGAACCACGAAACCGAACCATCGCGCTGCGGGTAATTGATCTCGTAGCTGATGCTCCGGCCCTTTAACACCTCGCCTGCATAGCTGACAAATTCAGGCAGTCTCTCTTTTGGAAAATAATCGGCTAACCGGCCGGGCTCGGATGGGAATTGGTGAAACTGATTATTGACAAACTTTACAGCCATCTGGTTATAGGTCATTACCTTCAGTTCCTTATCCAGCAGGGCGTACGCCGTATCGGTGGTATCCATAATGGTCTTAAGGTTTGCTTCCGATTTTTTAAGGGTCTCCTCGGCAATAATCTTTTCCGTAACGTCATTTGTAAACGCAAGCCTGACCGACCTGCCCTCAAATATAATATCATGAGCTATGATCTGCACAAACATCGTTGTGCCGTCCTTTTTCAAGTGCCTGATAACGCGATCGTCATTTATGTCGTGCGCGTCCTTCTCCCAATGATCCATTTGGGCGTCCATATCATCCGGATGCCTCAAACTTGTAGCCTTCATCTTAAGTATCTCATCCCTTGTATAGCCGTACAGCCGTGAGGCAGCATCATTCACCGCTATTACAGACAGGTCGTCCTTGGCTACCATCCACATCGGCAATGGGTTACTCTCAAACAGCAGTTTGTACTTGTGCTCGGATGAACGCAGCTCCTCTTCCGCTTTTTTGCGGGCCGAGATATCTATCGCAATTCCTAATACACATTGCTGGCCTTCATACACAATTGAACTGATGGTTATTAAAAAAGGTATCTTCGCGCCCGCCTTAGTCACCACCCTGGCTTCAACGGTCGCCGCGCCCTCCTTTAACATTTTTTCTACAGCTCCTCTTACCATTCCATGGTCTTCCTCAGCTAACTGCTCTCTTGAGTCTAATTTTCTGATTTCTTCCGGGGAATAACCGGTCACTTTTTCAAAATTTCTGTTCCAGCGCAAAAATGCCCCCTTACTGTCGCGCAGATAAAATACCTCGGGCAAACTATTTATAATCGTTTCCGAAAGGGCTTTTTCTCTCACAATAAGCTCTTCGGCCTTTTTCCGTTCGGTAATATCGAGCATCGTCCCAATTATGGCCGGTTGGCCGTCTATGAGCACCCGGCTGCCAAAAAACTCGACATAGTTAAGTGTTCCGTCCTTTCGTTTGCCTCTCACTTCATAATGGGCGTTATCGATTTCGCCGGTGTACCTGGCTTGCACATTTTTATAAACAATTTCCTTATCCTCATCAGCTATTATCAAATCTATCGCGCTTCCCTCCGTATTTTCCAGCTCATGCTGCTCATAACCAAAAATTTCAGCAAACCTTGGATTTACATAGATAAACCGTTGCTGCTGGCTAATATACACGCCCACCATCGATCTTTCAGCCAGTGTCCTGAACCTTAGTTCAGCATCCCGCAGGCTGGCCTCCATTCTTTTCCGGTCGGTAATATCGCGGGCAATTACCAATACCTGGTTATCGGCAATTGTCTTTACGTTAATTTCCACGTCGAACACGCGGCCATCTTTGCGTATCAGTCTCCTTTCCCTGGTAATAGGCGCATCCAGGTCGCCGGGAGGGGCATATCGAACCGGATCAGATTTCAATTGTTCCGGATCGATCAGCGACGTTATGTTCATTTCCAGCAATTCATTTTTCGAATAGCCGGTCATGTCGCACATGCTTTCATTGGCTTCCGTCAGGTTACCCTCAAAATCAAGCAGGTATATGGCGTCTGAAGCCTGCTCAATCAGCGAATGATACTTCCGCTCGCTCTTTTTTAGCTGGTCTTCGGCTATTTTTTGCCCGGTAATATCGCGGGTAACAGTAATAATGGCGCCAAGTTCGGGGTCATCAAGTTTATTGCATAGCAGGGACTCTATCCATATATAATGCCCGTTTTTATGCAGGATGCGATAAGTAATGTTTACAGATTTGTTTGGATTTTCTAAAACTTCCCGGTGAACCTCTTTTATTCTTTCGATGTCGTCCGGATAGGTCAGTTTAAAATAGTTCCGGTTCATCTCCTCATCGGTCCAGCCATTAATCGCCATCATTGACGGGCTGCGATAGATAATATTCCCGTCGGCATCGTTCAACTTTATACCGACAAACACGCTTTCGACGATCGTCCTGAAACGGGCATCGATCTTTTTTCGTTCGGTAATGTCCTCTATCTGGTTAACCATATAAACGGGCATATTTTGTTCATCCCGTACGGTCGAGATATTTACGCTTGCCCATATCACCGAGCCATCCTTGCACAGGTAACGCTTTTCGATACGGTACGAGTCTCTTTTACCGGCTGATGCCATTTCCGCTGTTCCCACACTTACCACAAGGTCATCGGGATGGGTAATATCCATAAAAGTTTTAGACAGCAGCTCCTCCTCCGAATAGCCAAGCAACTCACATACACGACGGTTTACTTTTAACCACTTCCCTTCAAAAGAAACCAAAGCCATACCTATGCCCGAATGTTCAAAGGCTGCCCTGAATTTTGACTCGCTTTCACGATATTTTTCAAGTAGCTCAAGCAGATCAGAGGTGCGCTCTCCAATCCGCTCTTCCAGTTCCTCGTTCATCGCCGTTATTTCTTCTTCTGCTTCGTAGCGTTTTAAATCTATGCTGTTCAACCAGTTAGCCGTGTACCATATCAGCATTAAACTGACGAATAAAAAACAAACAGCGAGAAGCGAAACGCCGGTCTCTGTTGAAAACACGCCAAACCGCTCGGACTGCAACCTCAGTGAACCGAAAACAAGTACCATTAAAACGATCAATATAAAAAGCCGCCTTGCCATTTTATTGCCAACCAGCTGACCCGTGAACAAAGCTGTAATACCGAGAGATGGGTGAAGCAAAGTGGCAATAATTGACATTAGGAAAAAAAGGCAGGCGGTAGGAATAGCCATTGAACCAACAAAGGTGAGTTTGTAAAACAACGACAAACCGTATAAGTAGCCAATAATAGCCACAGCAGAAATTGCTGTTACCAGGTGCAGCAGGTATTGCGATAAAACGTTGATGATGCGCTTTTTAGCCGTAAAGCCCGTTAACGCTAAACCAAAAAGCACAAAACAGAGGGATACATTAGCCGCCATACGCCCCGGGAACGGATATTTTTCAGCAATTGCATCCTTGTCGACTACAAATAACTGGTCGATGCCGGCATTGAAGTGAAACATATCCTGCGATAAGGACAATGCCGCGAATACCACCACCAGTGATGTTAAAACCGGGAAAAATAACTTATTGAACCGGTCGCTTTCAAATTGCGTTTTAAGCAGGGCGCCGCCAAGCAAAATAAAACATGCGGCGGTATTGAATTTCATGGAGTCAAACTGCGGGAGCAGTGTATGAAAACCAGGCAAATTAAAGAACCAGCCAATTATCGCCCAGGCGCCCGTAACGACCGCAATCAAGCTGATAACCGTAACTGCTTTGCTTTTAGGAAGATTGTGCATAAGCGTAGACTAAGTCTTTTTCCAGGGCCTGGCCCTATCAAAACGGAGATTTTATTCCTGCTACCTAAGTTATAATAAAAAAGTTGAGAAAATGCAATTAATTTACATCCGAACAGACAATTAAAACCTGGATTTGTTCTCCAAAAACCCTTTTAATGCTGCCTGTGTAAATTCGGACAGGACTAACTCGCCGCTGATAGCCGCGCGATGGCTGAGCAGTTCGTCCCAATCATCAGTTCCTTCCCACAAAATTTCTTTCAGGCCATGAAGTGCTTCCGGGTGGTAGGATGCCAATTTTTGAGCGAGTGCATCCAGGGCCAGGTCAAGCGCCTCCATATCTTTATACACCTCGTTATATAGCCCCTTTTCCATGGCCCATTGGGCTGTTTGAAAATCGCTTGCCCGGATAGTCAATTGTGAAAAGGCCTGCAAACCAATCTTGCGGATAACCGCCGGCGAAATAACAAACGGCCCGATGCCGATAGCCAACTCGCTTAGCTTAACCGAAGCGGCTTCAGTCGCCAGGCAGTAATCGGCAGCTGCCGCCAGGCCCACGCCGCCGCCTACTGCTTTTCCCTGTATCCGGCCAATAATAATTTTTGGCGATTTACGGCATGCGTTGATCACTTGCGCAAACCCTGAAAAAAATCTGGCGCCCTCTTCTTTATCTTTTATCTGCAGCAATTCATCAAAACTGGCACCAGCACAAAATGTACGGTTACCTTCGCTTTTAAGAATGATGACCCGCGTTTGCTTGTTGTTCCCCGCCTCGGTTATCTTTTCTACCAAATCTACCAGCAAGGCCGATGGCAGCGAATTTTGCGCCGGATGATAAAAACTAACGGTGGCTATGCCATTTTCGCTTATTGCCAGGTTTACACTTCCACTATCGGGACTTGCCATAAATTTGATTTGAATTGACGTGTAAAAGTCGCACTTTTAATGTACAAATAACAACTTAATCAACCACCATGTTCTCCTTCCAAAACCTCTACCTCTTTTTCATTGCCTCGCTGCTGTTAAACTTAACACCCGGCAATGACATGCTTTATGTAGCCTCAAGAAGTATCTCGCAGGGCATAAAAGGCGGCGTTGTTTCGGCCCTGGGCGTACTTGCAGGTTGTTTTGTACATATTTCGGCAGCAGTGCTGGGCTTATCTATTATTATCTCCAAATCTGCTTACCTTTTTGAGCTGATCAAATTTGCGGGCGCAGGGTATTTGATATATTTAGGTATTAAAGCGCTCATCTCAAAACCGGTCGTCAACCAGATGGAGAAAAAACTTGACAAAACCGATTACTGGAAATTATTTAAACAAGGGGCCGTAACCAATGCGCTTAACCCAAAGGTGGCTGTCTTCTTTTTATCCTTCCTGCCTCAATTTATCGATGCCGCCTCACCTTATTTTAAATTACAATTATTTACGCTGGGGCTTTGGTTTGATGCACAGGGAACTTTAGTGCTCATCATCGTAGCCTGCATATTTGGTAAAACCAAGGACTTTTTTAAGCGAAATCCCAAATTTTGGTACATACAAGAGAAAATAACCGGCTTGGTTTTGATCGGGCTCGGGATAAAAATCGCGCTCACTACAAAAAAATAAACGTATGGTTGATTTGGAAACCGCCCGGCAAATTGCCCTTGCGCTGCCCGGGGCAGTGGAGCAGGATCATCATGGCCGCCCCTCCTTCCGGGCAAATGACCAGATCTTTGCCACGCTTTGGGCGCCGCAAAACAGGATGATGGTCAAGCTCTCTCCTATCGATCAATCGGTATTTCATGCCTTTGATGCCACTGTTTTTTACCCCGTACCTAATAAATGGGGCTTAAAGGGTGCAACCTTTGTAGAATTGGCCAAAGTGCGCCGGGACATGCTGGAGGATGCGTTGAATATTGCGCACCAGGCAGTGATGCTGAAAAAGAAATAATGCCTAACACCGCATGCCGCTTAGGTTTTGTTTGTTAAAACATAAATAGCTGATTAACAATAATATATGTTTTTTGTTTGTCTTTAAAACTCTTGAAAGTGTATACCTTATGTAAACCTTTTTTGAAAGTGTATACCTTATGTAAACCTTTTTCCGGTTATGGATGGCTCGCTACGAACTCACGGTAGCAGTGACTGCTGTGGTTTCCGCACAACTCCGGGCGTGTTTTTATTGTAAAAAATAATTAGCTTTGACTATTCATCATGACAAAACCGTTGCTTTGCCTTTTACTCATCGTGCTGGTGCTAACCTCCGGGTTCAGCTACCCGACCGTTAGTTGCGGCCAGGCAAAACAAGCAGTTTCATGTGCTGCCGTTAAAAATATTTGCATGATGGCGAAGCATTCGTGCAAACACGCCCCATGCTCCCATAACAAAAATGAAAAATCCGGCCAAAACTGTGCGTTTTGCATCCTCTGCTGTGCATTTATCATGCCTTTTAAGCCGGCCGCTCAAAGAAATTTTGCACCGGGCAAGGTAGATTACCCCAACTTGCTGCAAAGTAAATTAACCGATTTTAACGCTTCGCCCTGGCGCCCGCCCGCTGCTTAAATTATTATCCCGGAATACCTGTGAACAAACTTTGTTTAGTCATAAGTTGACCCGATAGCTATCGGGTGGGTTGACTCAGTTGATTAAGTTGAATTGTTTTAACTTAACCAACCACTCACCTAATCAACTAAATCAACCAATTCGATTATTTAAGTAAAATTTAAAAATCATGAAAAAGATCATAATGATAACCCTTGCCGTTATGTTAACTGCAGGTGCATTTGCAAGACCAGGCGATTGCAAAAAATGTACAAAAAAGAAATGTACAACGGAATGCAAAACGACTTGCGGCTGCACAAAGGCTGCTTGCGAAGCAGGCTTATGCAGCTTGTGCAAATAAATTGTAAACGCCCCCGGTCAAAAACCGGGGGCGTTTTTTAGTTAATCTTATGTGGCATATTTTCCTGTCTGCACATTTGCACATCCGCACATCTGCACATCTGCACATCTGCACATCTGCACATCCCACATCCGCATCCCGCACGTGCGGGACACATCACCTAACAATCTGCTCCATCACCACGTCCCTCAAATATTTACTCACCGGTACCTGGTGTTTTTGAATATACAAAGTATTGCCGTCTATGCTTTCTACTTTATCAATTGCAGCAATGTACGATTTATGCGTTTGCACAAACTGCCCTGCGGGCAATTTTTCAAGCAACGCCTTTATCGTTGTATGGATGATCAGCTTTTTATTGATCAGGTGCACGGCTGCATAGTTTTCCATACCCTCGATAAATAAAATTTCATCAAAGCTGATCTTTTCCAGCTTGCCGTTCGCTTTGGCGAACATATAAGGCACCGACGCGCTTGTTTTTTCGCCTTTCGATGCAAAATAATCGTGCGCTTTCCAGGCGGCTTTAAAAAAGCGTTCGTAGCTGATGGGTTTCAGCAGGTAGTCCAGCACATCCAGCTCAAAACCCTGCAGGGCATACTGCTCATATGCTGTTGTGAAGACCACTTTCGGCGGATTGGATAGCGCTTTTACAAATTCTATCCCGGTTAAATGCGGCATTTGTATGTCGAGGAAAAGCAAGTCGACCGGTTCCTTCCGCAGCAATTCGCTCAATTGCAGCGCATCCTCGCAAATACCCTTCAAATCCAAAAAGCCGATCTTTTCCACATAGCCTTGCAAACCTTTACGGGCAAAAGGCTCATCATCAGTTATGATGCACGTAATCTTATTCATAATCCAGTTTCAACTCAGCCGTAAATGTATTGTTCTCCTTTTTAATGATGAAGGAGTGTCTTCCGGGATAAAGCAAGTCAAGGCGGCGTCTCAAATTCTCGATACCGATACCACCCTTTTTTTCCGCCGAAGTTTCAAATTCGGGTGTTGAATTTTCAACCTTAAAAGCTATTTGTTTGCCCTCAACTATAGCGTTTATATTAAGCCGGTATTCCCCGCCGATAAACTTAAAAGCGTTCTCCACAAGCGGCAAAAACAGCAGCGGGTACACCATTTGTCCATTCAGGTTTTTATCCAGCTCAACTTTCATTTTCAGCTTATCGCTGCTTCGTATTTTTTGCAGGTCGATAAAGCTTTGCAGATATTCTATTTCGTTCGTTACAGGCACCTTTTGTTGTTGGTCGTATAATTGGTACCGCAGCAGCTCCGAAAATTTCTCGATACTTTTCTTCGCCCCCGGCAAATCCTCGTCCATCTGAAAATAAATGGTATTCAGCGCATTGAACAAAAAATGCGGGTGGTACTGCGACTTTAAAAACTTCAGTTCGGTTTGCAGATGATCATTGGTTACCTTTTCAAGCAATAAGCGGTTATCCACGTACGCCATCATATACGTGCGGGTCCGGGCAATTCCATAATAAACAACAGCATACAGTGCAGGGATCATGCAAATATCAGCCAGGTCATCCCAATACAGGCGACCATTGATGAATATCACCCACGGCGTAAAAATCAGGTTCATCAAAACCAGGTTGGCGCCAACCATTATGGCCAGCTCGCGCACCAAATTCTGATAGCAAAATTGCAGCGGCCAGCGGCGGTCGAAATACTTAAACAGCCGTTCAAACATATAAACGCCTACATAGCCCACTATCAGGCTGAATGCAAATTCGGGTACATTTTGTTTCCAGCTCCGTTGCCAAAAGCGAATCCCGAGATCTGTATCGTGCAGCAACCTGACGGTAAAATATACCAACAGGCCGTACACGGCAGGAAAAATATATTTTCTGAAAAATTTCATCTTTTAAAATTATTAAATTCTACCCCCTCCGTCTCCTTCGTCGACACCTCCCCCTAAATTAGGGGGAGGAAAATTAAAGGTAAAACCCTTATCCTGATCTTTAGCCCAAACTTACAAAAGGCAATTATTAAATTTATTGTTTTATGCTGAAAGCAACTCAACTTCGCCTATCTTTTCCTGTTCGTGTCCTTTTTCGGGCTTCTGTACCGTTTTCGGTTTCATCCCGAATAAAAATCTTGTCAAAGCGTATGGCCTTACTAACAAATGATAGATACCTACAGTAACAAAAAACGTCATGCCAACGGTGTAAATATATTTCGACAGGATACTTTCGTTTTGGGTTTGTACAATATAATACGCCAGTACAACGATAACGGTTTGATGCAATATGTAGAAAGGGTATACTGCCTGGTTCAAATAATCCAGCGCTTTGGCTTTGCGGTTCAGGTACTTTTTACCATAACCTACCAGCGCTAAAACCCAGGACCATGCAACGGTAGCCTGCAACGCCAGGAACAAACCCGAAAATGACTCGCCTCCAAACGGCCAGAATGGATACCCCGGTTCTATCTTATTCCATCGCATATAATTCAATAACAGCAGGCTCAAAAAGGCAATTCGCAAAGCAAAGCGCCGGTTACGTTCTAAACTATCCATCAATAAAGGTTGAGTAATGCAAATAAACCCGGCCAGCAGGAAAAACAGCCAGTAAACAAAGTAGCAGCCATCGTGCACAAGGTCGTTGCTTTCCGGGTGGTTCCGGGCCAGCAGGGCATACCAAGCAATGCCGGGCAGCATTATTAAATATATCCATTTTCCCTGCGCAAGCAAAGCGAGTTTTTGTTTCAGGGCGATGCTTTTCGGCGAGGCCATCCGGGCAAACAAAGGGGCAAATAATATATCGTACAAAAACAAATAGGCAATAAACCAAAGGTGGTGCCAGCTAAGGCTACCCTTTGGATAGGGCACAAAATTGAACACCGTTTTATAAAAAGTCCAGTAGTTGCCGGTATAGCCGTGACTTAGCCGCTCCATGTAAATCTGAGGTGGGACGATGATCAGCATGCCCACCAGCAACGGAATAAAAAGCCTTCGGAACCTTAAACCGATAAAGCTCCAACTGCTGCGCCGCTGCATCATATAATAACTTACCGTGCCCGAAATAAAAAAAAGCAACGGCATGCGGAACAAATGCATAAAATGATTCGATTCCATCAGCAGGTTACTGGTTTCGCGATTTTTGATATGCCACCAATCTTCGGCAACATAAGGCATGGCGCTGTGGAAGAATAATACGCCAACGATGGAGAGGATTCTTAGCCAGTCGAGGTAGGTTTGACGTTGCGAGGTTTCCATAATTTCCTTTTTTTATGTAAAGGAACCTCAACGACCAATTTTGCGAAAACTATTTTGACCACCGGACAGTTTTTGGTGACGAGTGGGAAGAAAGCGGAAAGCTGAAAGACCAAAGCTGAAAGCTTTATTTTAAGCTTTTTAGGGGTTTGCTTTGGGCTTTTCGCTTTCTGCTTTTAGCTTTTTGAGGGGGGTGCTTTCGGCTTTTAGCTTTTAGCTTTCTGCTTTTAGCCTTCTGCTTTTAGCTTAACCAAAGGCAGCTCAAAGTAAAACGTGGAGCCCTTATCCAATTCGCCCTCAACCCCGATTTCGCCACCGTGATTGTGTATGATCTCGGCTGAAATATAGAGGCCCATGCCCAGGCCGCTGGTGAGGAATTTTTTATCCTCGACCCGGTAAAAGCGTTCAAAAATATGTTCCTTCTGGTCTTGGGATAAGCCGATGCCAAAATCAATCACCGAAACTCTGACGCAATTTGCTTTGCGCTCGCTTTTGACGATCACCTTTTTGCTTTGATGCGAATATTTTACAGCATTGCTAATAAAATTCATTAAAACCTGTTCCAACCGTTCTAAATTACCATTTACCAAAAATTCGTTTCCGTCCTTATTTTCAAAGGTATTTTCGGGGTAAATATGTTCAGCGTTTTCAATACACGCCGTTATCAGGTCGGATATATTAATTACATCAAAAGCGTATTCCAATTTGCCGGCCCTTATTTTGCTCACATCCAGCAGGTCGTTTATTAATGATTGCAGTTTGCCTAAAGCCTTGTTAGCCTTTTCAACATATTGAACTACTTTTGGCGGAACATCGTCTTTTTTTGTGGAGGTTATCAGTTGCAAATAGCCTTTCAAACTGGTTAGCGGCGTTTTTAATTCATGGCTGGCAATACCGATAAACTCGTCCCGTTTCTCCATCTCCTTTTTTTGATCTTCGATATCAGTTGCCGTTCCAACCCAAAAAACGATCTCGCCGTCTTCATTTTTTAAGGGCACCGCCCTGTTAAGGTGCCAGCGGTATGCGCCGTCCGAAGCTCTTTTATAACGGTTTTCCATCTCAAAGGCATCACCTGCTTTTAACGCGGTTAAATATCGCTCGTTGGTAACGGCCAGGTCGTCCGGGTGAATAACTTTTTCCCAGCCTCCTGCTTTACTTTCTTCAAAATTCAGGCCCGTGTACGCATACCATTGCTGGTTATAATAATCAGGTACTCCATCCGGCAGATTGGTCCAGGTCATTTGGGGAATATTGTTGGCGAGGTACTTAAAATGTTCGCGACTGACATACAGTTCTTTTGTCCGGTCGCGCACGATGTCTTCCAATTGATTGTTAAGCTGCTCAGTAGCCAGGTGCGCTGCAGCCAATTGCAGATTTTTTATCCTGAGCTTATTTTCCGCTTCCTTAAGAATGGAAAGATCGGTAAGAATGAGGCTCAGCGCAAGGCCCTCGTCCAGTTCAAGCGTATTGCATGATAGCAGGCAGTAAAGGCCTTCGCCCTTTGATTTTACCAGCGTCAGTTCTTCTTTGCAATCCCGCTCCCACGCGTTGCCGATCAATTTGTCGAATTTTTCTGCATCCGAAGGATATATAAAGCTATTGAACTCCAGCCCGATCACTTTTTCCAGTGGTAAGCCCACCATGCTGGCGAATGCCGTATTGCAGTAAAGGATCAGTCCCTCACGGTTCACCGTCACCGCGCCCTCATTCATTTTTTCAATGAAAACGCGGTAGGTTTGGTCGGCAGTCTTCAGGGTGTACAGCTGATGCCCCCCGCCGTTGTTAACCACCAGTGCATCAACCCGCCCGGTTCTTATCGCTTCAATCGCGTCTGTGGCTTCTTCCAGTTGTATCCTGAGCTCGTTATTTAGGTTTTGAAGCTCCTCGTATGTTAATTTTGCCTGCTCCATATCATTATCCGGCAGCTAAATCCAACCCTTTAAAAATCTTTTCTTTATCAGACATATCGCCGATCAGCCTCCGCCGCGGTAAGGGCGCCAGCTTTATCAGCATCGGTATAGCAATTAACTGCTCGGCTTCGGCAACTAAGGGCTGCTGGTACACATCAATTATCTCCAGCTCATAGTTATCCTTTAGGTGCATTTCGCAAAACGCCTTCAGGTTAGCAATTGCGCGTGCCGAATTTGGTGTAGCCCCAGTTACATATAAACGCAGCCGGTACCCACAGTCAGCTAAGTTGTCATTATGAATTGGCCAATTTGGTTGCTCCGTCATTATCAATTCTTAATTACGGGCCGTATGTCTAATCCAACCAATACCTTTTCTTCATCTGAAAGGTCGCCTATAATTTTTCGTATGGGCTCGGGCACTTTTCGTACCAAAGTAGGTATTGCAAAAATTTGGTCTCCTTCTGCCAGTTGGGGCTTTATCAGCAAATCGACCACTTCAATAACATACTGTCCTTTTAAATGTTCTTCGCAATAACGTTTAAGATTTGAAAGTGCAGTAACCGACTTGGCGGTTTTACCGGCAACATACAACCTTAATTCGTATTTGGCGTCATTCGTTTCCATTATTGTCGCGCATTTCGTTTACTGTACCGGTTCATTCGCCCCTGCGTTTTTTTAGTATCTCCAGGCGGTTTTCATCCGTTACTTTTTTTACCAGTTCTTCTTCGGTATAAATTTTGTTTAGTTCGTCCTCCACTGATTCAAACTCGCTTCGCAAACCAGCGATCCTCGATTCCAGTACTTGCCGCTTACGGTACAGTTCCCGGTCCTTCATGGTAAGTGCGTTTTTGCGCAGTACCGAATCAGTCAGTTCCTGCAATTTTTGCGCCTCCCTCGCCGAACCTGTTAAAACACCCTGTGGTCCAAGGTAAACGTCAACCAGGTCAATTCCCTTATCCGTTATCACAAACTCCCTTACCTGGTTGGAGTGGTTCATGCCTCTGGATTTCATAATGTACAGGCCGCGGTTGCGTTCGCCGTTGAACTCAATGTCCCGCACCATTATCCACGTATCAACCAATGAGGACACGCCTTCGTCCGTTTGCTCGCTTACAATCGTATTTAACGATAAGGCAGTAAACATCACCGTAATTTGCTCATCCAGTAAAAAGTCTATCAGGCGGGTAAGCATCGATTTTACGTCCCTTACCGAGCCAACCGTGATCAGGTTAGTGATCGGATCAAAAATCACCACTTTCGGCTTAAATTGTTTGATCATTTTGTGCATGGCCACCAGGTGCTGTTCCAGCCCATATAATGACGGCCGGGAGGCATGAAACTTTAACAGGCTTTTATCCACAAATTTTTGAAGATCCATATCGATCGACTTCATGTTGCGGACGATCTGGTTTGGCGATTCTTCAAATGCAAAGTAAAGGCAGCGTTCACCCGTGCGGCATGTTTCGCGGGCAAAGCAGGCCGCAATACTGGTTTTACCTGTACCGGCAGTACCCGATACCAGGATACTGCTGCCCCTGTAAAACCCCTTGCCGCCAAGCATCCTGTCCAGAGCTGGGATACCTGATGATACCCGTTCAGGCGAAGCGTTCTTATTCAGTTTAAGCGCCGTGACAGGCAATACCGAAATACCATCCTCGTCTATCATAAAAGGATACTCATTGGTACCGTGTACAGAACCCCGGTATTTGATGACCCGCAGCCGGCGGGTAGATATTTGATCGGTTACACGATGGTCGAGCAGGATGACGCAATCCGACACATATTCTTCAAGTCCTTGCCGGGTTAAAGCCGGTCCATCGCCCCGCTCACCGGTGATCACCGCGGTCACCCCTTTACTTTTTAGCCATTGAAACAACCTGCGCAATTCCGCTCTCAGAATTGCCTGGTTTGAAAGGCCGGCAAACAGGTTTTCAACCGTATCCAGCACGATCCGTTTAGCGCCGACGCTGTCTATTGCATGGCTGATGCGGATAAATAAACCTTCCAGGTCATATTCGCCTGTTTCCTCAATTTCGGTGCGGTCAATGTGTACGTAATCTATCTTGATCAACTTTTTCTTTTGGAGCTCATCCAGGTCAAAGCCGAGCGAGGCCACATTCGCGGATAACTCTTCGGCCTTTTCCTCAAATGCCATAAAAACACCGGGTTCGTTATATATCAGCGCGCCCCTTACAATAAACTCAATTGCAAACAGCGTTTTACCGCAGCCGGCCTCGCCGCAGATAAGTGTGGGGCGCCCGGCGGGGATTCCGCCAGCGGTCAGCTCATCAAGACCATCTATCCCAGTGCGCGTTTTTGGCAACTGCGTAACATGCGTTTGATTGCTTCCTTTTTTAATTTCCTTACTCATGATCGGATAAAGTCAGTAAGTCGATAAATACAATTATCATAACGATAATTTCAAATCCTAATAATATAAATTAAGAGAAATTGTTTTTTCTGTGTGGAAATTTTTCAGGGATTGTAACGAAAAACTTATACAAAATCAGTGAGCTGGCTTAAGGGTTGCCGGCAAAAAAAAATGGTCAGGTTAAAAAATTAACTCCGGTTTTAAAAACAAACCGGAGTTAATTTTTTAGTAAACTTATTTAACTGATGTGTGAAAAACCAGCTCAGAATTTATAGGTGAAACCAGCGCCAAAAATTTGCCGTACCTGCAACACCGAATGGTTGGCTACTACGCCATTGGTCGTGATCGGGATTTGAGCGTTGGGGTCATTAACCAGTTCAACGCCGGCGTTCACCGTTACTACCTTACTTACCTTCATAAAAATATTGGCAGCATAGTCAACGTATATATTTCCCGGTTGCTTCAGGTAATTGGTGAAAACTTTCAGGATATTTTCAAAAGCTATATTCTTGTCCAGGTTTACTTTATAATAAGCATCCAGCGAAGCGCCAAACTCATATAATTCATGATTGCCCGGTGTAACACCGTAAGCGCCGGCATTTGCCAGTGAATCATTCTCGACAATGGTGATACGCGATGCAATCGGCGAAAGGTTGACCCGGAAATTATCCGATTGCTTAAAGGCAAAGCCAGGGCCGAACGTTAGGTATGCCGGTGCAAAAAAAGTTGATAACAATGTTTTGTTGTTATTCGCATCGTACGAATAGCCGTTTGTAAACTGGGTTTGAAAGTTGGCATAAAAGGTATAAAGCCAGTATTTTGCTGCTTTATAACCAAGCAAGCTGTTAAGTATCAGCCGGTCGTCGTTTTTGCGCCAGCCCAGCCCGGTTTGGTCGCTAAGGCCATAGCCAACAATTGCCTTGTTATCCCAGCTCCAGTCACCCTTTTTATAATCAAAATCATAATCGAAAACAACGTTTCCGGCAAAGGCGTTGACCCCGCCCGCGGCCCAGTTTGAAAAGGAGCTCTGAGCAATTAATACGGTATTCTGGCCATGGATGGTCCAAATTTTAGTGGTGTCTTTTTTTGCATCGGTTTGCGAAAAGCCCGCCAGCGATAGGCACAAAAGCGGGAGTGTAATAAGTAGTGATCGTTTCATTATCGGTAGTTTTAATCAGTACAGCGGCAAAACTAAGGTTTTTTTTGCTTGTTGCAGCCCCCTGGGAAAGCATCTATTAAAAACCCGGCCGAACAAATTTGTGATAGTGTTTAAACATCGTTTTCGCCCGTTTTTCGTCCGATATCAACGTATGTATATACAATACGTCAGTTGGTGTAAATTACTGTCAGAATTGTTTTGCATTGGTTACATTTATTACCGAAAGGCAGTAGATTTCCAAAAAACAATTATAAACCTAAATTTCATGGTACGAACCGACTTTTTTAATAAGCAGGCCGAGGTAACGCCCGAAAATCTCGGCGAAGCCATACAACAGGCCATCGAGATAGAAATAGCAACTATCCCGGTTTATCTTTATACCTACTATTCTATCAACCGCTCGCCTGACCAGGACGCGATCAGCGGGTCCATTGTGCAGGAATTGACAAGGGCAGGAAAATCCTTGTCCGAAGCGAGCGCTATAGCGCTGGATCTTTCAGCCGACATTATGGTTTATGCCAACAAGGCCGGCGCCCTGATCATGAGTGTAGCCATCGAGGAGATGCTGCATATGGCGCTTTCATCAAACCTTAAACAGGCGCTGGCCGGTTTGCCGCAGCTGGCAGGTAAATCGCCCAGCATATGGCCTGCGTACCTGCCGGGGCACATACCTCCGTTCCCGATAAACAGGGAAAAGCTTTCGCAGGACCAGCTGATAACCTTCCTTAAAATTGAAAGCCCCAAGCCGCTTGTCGATCCAAAATTACTTGCGGCGCCAATACCTTATGAAACCATAGGCTTGTTTTATAAAATGATAAAGGATTGTATCGCTGACAATGACCTGGCTTACAATACCCGTTCGCCGCAGCTTTTACCCGGAAAGGGCTATTATGCCCAAAACAATATCGATACGGTTTACTATGACAAGGACCATAAACCACACTTCACAAACGCCGAAGATAGCGGCGACCTGCTTTACGTTCGCGACCGTGATTCGGCGCTTCATGCTATCGACTGTATTGTGGAGCAGGGTGAAGGGTTCCCCGGAGCGCCAGGTTTTGAGAACGGCAAAGTAGACTGCAGCAAAATTGTTCCGGATGATTACGACGATCCCGGAAAAAAAGAGCTTTCGCATTTTGAAAAATTTGCAAGAATTTATTGCCAGCACAACACGCTAACAGAAAAATTCAAAACAAACGGCATCGACACAGATATCACCAGCTATTTTGTTGTTAATGTACAGAAAAACCCATCTACCATAAATTATCCGCCCAATATTGCGCCCGTTTCCGACTTGCTTAATGCCGTTTATACTTACCTGTTTGTTATGGTTGAGAATTGCTATATGAAAGCCGGCAGTACACAGTTTGAAATTTTTATGTTCGGCATCCATAAGTCGATGATCTTTATTCTTAATTCTATCTGCGGCGATATCATGAAGCTGACCTACGAATTTGACGGGCAAACCTATGCGGCAGCACCAACGTTTGAGGACTATGCCTTTGGATTGGTATCCAGCCCTAAAACGCAGCTAATCGAGCTTTTTAATATAGCCGCTGCGGTATATCCAACCATCAACTACCTGGGCCAACGAATAAGTGACCTGCCCGATGTGCCGCTCCAGGTTGAAGGTAAATTCAACAATTCAGCCGGTTATACATCCATTAAGTTAAATACCAGTTCTTGCTAATTATACACTAAAGCCAATGTCAATCATAAACTACAGCCCGAAATTATCATTGTGCGGCGGCCCCGCACCTACCCCAACACCCGCGCCCGTTCCGCCAAGTGCGGCCGCAAGCCCCAATCCTTCATTGGAACTGCATGTTTGCATGGGCTTAAACGCCTGTAAAGGACATGACCGCACCGGCACAAACAATTGCGCGGGTACAGGTGTTTGCGCTACCGCAGAACAGCATAATTGTCAGACTTTAAATAATTGCCGCGGCCAGGGCGGCTGCGGATTATATGGCGATGCCGAACAGCAACTGATGCCCGGCGCCAATGAATGCTCGTGGCAGGGAAGCTGCGCCGTACCCATACAGGCCGAGCGTTTCAGCACGCTTGGTGAAAATGCCGGGAAAAGCGTTTGGCTGCAGGCGCGTAAATTATTTGAAGAGCGGATGAGAAAAGCCAACCGGAATTTTGGACCATCGCCCATGAAATGCGGCCCGCCTGAAAATTGGCTCACGTCGGTATTAGGCTCCTACGATTCATGCGGGAACAGTGGGGATAAACGTTGTTCATTTGGATTTAACGATCCTGAAAAGCATGCAAAAGCGCTTTGCGACGGAAAAAAGGAATAGTATAACCCAATCAGGAATATCCGTCCGCCAGGAGGCCGATTAACGATGATTTGATAGTTTAAAGCCAACTAAAATAAGATTTGATAATGCTGTGCGTTGTCAGTTTTAGTATTTCTATCTAAACCTCAGGTTGTGCTGGTATTAAACCCTTTTTGAAGGCAAGCGAAAAGGGGATTACTGAACGCCGTAAATATTTTAGCAATGAACGAGACTAAAGATTCGTACGCCGCCGTTGTCGCTGCGCTGCCAAATCCAGGGTTGGGATTAGGCTTAAGGAGCAAACATTTCAATTATATCCTGGAGCATCAACCCGAAGTTGATTGGTTCGAGGTAATCTCCGAAAATTTCATGGATTCGGGCGGGCGGCCGCGTCATGTTTTAAGGCAAATTGCCGAACGCTACCCGGTGGTAATGCATGGCGTGTCGCTTTCCGTGGGGAGTACTGATGCAATTAACCTGGAGTATCTGCGTAAACTAAGAAGCCTGGCGGAAGAAGTAAACCCACTCTGGATAAGTGATCACCTCTGCTGGACAGGCGTGAACGGGCTAAATACGCACGACCTGTTACCCGTTGTGCTAAACGAAAAATCGTTAAAACACATTTGCGAGCGCATTAGTATCATCCAGGATATTTTACAGCGGCCGGTTGTTTTCGAAAACCCGAGCACTTACCTCACTTTTAAACAATCTACCATACCCGAATGGGAGTTTTTGCGATACATGACCGAAGAAACGGGCTGCGGTTTGCTGCTTGATGTAAATAACGTGTTCGTTTCGAGCTTTAACAATGATTTTGACCCGATTTTGTATATCCACCAGCTGCCGCACGACCGTATTGTGCAAATGCACATCGCGGGCCACCAGCATTGCGGCGATTACATTATCGATACGCACGACAGGAAAGTGGTGCAAGACGTATGGAAATTGTTCGCGCTGGCCTGGAAAATGACCGGCGGCGTGGCAACCTTACTGGAATGGGACAGCAATATCCCCGATTTTGAGGCCTACCATGCTGAACTGTTAAAGGCAAAGCAATACATGCAAAGCATTCCGCTTTACGGCGATGATGCCGAAGAACCGGAATACGCTGATGCAGTCGTTTCTACCCCGGTAGACTTTTTAGTGAGTAACGTTTGGATGAACAGGTAATACCCCGGTCGATTCGGTTAGAAACAGTTAACTTAGTCAACTCAATCAACTTAATCAACCCAAAAGGTGCAACCCGGAGATTTTTCGCTCATCGAACTTCAAAACTGGATGCAAGGCATGCTGGTTCAGCACCTGCCTGTAACTGAAGGGGATGTAAAACCCGAAGATGTTGTCAATGCCTCGAAAAGATTGAGTGCAGTTCGTCACCTGAACATTTACCGGCACAGCTACATTGCGCGTTTAAGGGCCTGCATGCAAAGCCAATTCAGTGCCTTGGCCTACGCGCTGGGAAACGAATTGTTTGAGTTGTTTGCTGACCAGTATCTTGATTCGACCCCATCTGAAAGCTATACCTTGAATACGCTTGGCGCGAAATTTCCGGCATTTTTGGAACAAACGAGGCCAGATGCCGCACAGGAGCAAAAAGAAAACTGGCCCGATTTTATGATCGAACTGGCAGCGTTTGAATATGCCCTTTCCGAAATTTTTGACGAAAAGGCTACGGACCATAACCATAACCCCGATGACGACGCGGCGGATGAATCCTTAAAAACTACTCCCCTGCTCCGGCTTTTTCATCACCGTTTCCCAATCTGCAAATACTATCTTGAATTTACCCGGGATAAAAAACCTGAATTGCCATTCCCCGAAGAAAGTTTTTGTGCTGTTACCCGGCGCGACTATAAGCTAGGGTTGTTTAATAT
>Ga0206949_1103_pt1 | contig 32296 bp, 39 predicted proteins | sample Alteio_BWOrgHeat_40_FD_153240 | JGI IMG/M metagenome (GOLD analysis project Ga0206949, IMG submission 153240) | Enriched cells from forest soil in Barre Woods Harvard Forest LTER site, Petersham, Massachusetts, United States -... | ecosystem: Environmental > Terrestrial > Soil > Temperate forest >...
GCAAGAAGCTGGAAGCTGACCAAAATGTGAACGTATACCTGGTAAATACAGGCTGGAGCGGTGGCGCTTATGGCACCGGCAACCGTATGAAACTCAGTTATACGCGTGCTATGATCACAGCAGCAATGAATGGTGAACTCGCGGGCTCTACGTTCGTACCACACCCGGTATTCGGGGTGCTGATGCCGACTACTGTGCCTAACGTGCCATCTGAAATACTGATACCACGCAATACCTGGGCAGATAAGGAAGCATACGACAAAAAAGCAGCTGAACTGGCTGGCTTGTTCGTAAAGAATTTTGCCAAATATGCCGACCAGGCAAGTGAAGAAATATGCTCTGCCGCACCAAAAGTGATGTCGGTAGTTGCATAATATTGATTTTCAAGCAAATATTCAAAAGGCTGTCCCGACCGGGCAGCCTTTTGTTTTTCGGGTAAAATACATGGCTATCATTAACAATGCAATAGCATACTCTGGCACCCTTTTTGTACGTTATAGTGTAAGGACGGGACCAAAAGCAGCCTGCTTTACCCCTCCGCAGATGAAGTGCGGAGCAAATGATAAGACAAGCTGTAAGGAACGATGACGAAATAAATTTCACCATCTTACTTGTTCTATTCCATTTTTATTTCGTTGTAAAAATCTTTAAATAGCTTACTATTCGCAGATTTTACGCCTCATAAAAAAGAAATATAACATCGCAATATAGTGGAATTTATTTCGTCATCGTTCCAAAGGTGTTCTGCCCGATGGTAAGAACCTAAACAACTGTTTTATGAAAAAGATACTCAATAGTATCCGTAACAAATTCGCATTTTTTTGCGTGGCTATGCTCTCAGCCGTTTATTCATTTGCCCAGGACGCGGCTGACCAATCAGGATCCATATACGATGTGAAGCCAGCGAAGCATGTTTTTAACGTGTACAGCATGTCTTTCGAATACATTCTTTTCGGAGTGGTGGTGATATTCCTGGGGTATGTGGGCTACCGCTATATGCATGACCATGCTGATGAGGAGGACGATGTAAGCCATGAACCGCACCATCAGTAAAAGGGCAGGGGCCTGTTAAGACTTCGGCAGGCTTTTTATCCGCTCCTGTTCCCTGGCTTCAATCATACTCATTTCCTTGGCCTTGGCAAGAAAGTCTGAGGCGAAAATGAAGGAATTGAGTTTTTCGTCTTTGCTGAAGATGATCTCTTTGTTTGTGCCTTCCCACTGCTTATTACCCTGGTACATGTACACAATATGGTCGCCGCTTTCCATTACGGTATTCATATCGTGAGTATTGATGACGGTAGTGATGTTATATTCCAGTGTGATTTCTTTTATAAGCTTGTCGATGACTAGTGACGTTTGTGGATCGAGGCCGGAATTGGGCTCATCGCAGAAAAGGTATTTAGGGTTCTGAACAATGGCCCGTGCCAATGCTACGCGTTTGCGCATACCACCGCTTAATTCTGCCGGAAATTTTTTGTTGGTGTCCTTCAGGTTCACGCGGTCCAGCACCTCATTTACTCGCCTTAGTTTCTCGTCGTGGCTATCGTGGGTAAACATATCCAGCGGGAACATTACATTGGCTTCAACTGTTTTACTGTCGAACAAAGCGCCGCCCTGGAACAACATGCCGATGTGCTTGCGTAATTCTTTCAGTTCCTTTTCGCTCATCGTCACTATATCCCGCCCTTCATAAAGCACCGATCCGGCATCCACCGGGAGTAAGCCGATGACGGTCTTCATGAGCACCGTTTTGCCGCTGCCACTGGTACCAATGATGAGGTTGGTCTTGCCCGTCTCCATTACCGCAGAAACATCCTGCAATACCACTTTATCTCCGAAGCTCTTCCGTACGTTCTTTATCTCGATCATTGGTGGTCAGTAGATAGTATTTAGTATTTAGTCTTTAGTATAAAGTAGAAAGTATAAAGTAGAAAGTTGTTAATCGTTAGTATTTTGTTAGACCTGGAATACGCCCATTTTAAATTCTTTGTGTGTCTGCGAATGGTTAGCCGCATTGATGCCTTCTGATATCACAGACCTTGTTTCAGCAGGGTCTATGATCTCATCTACCCACAGCCTTGCTGCGGCATAGTATGCAGAAGTCTGGCTATCGTAGCGGTCAATGATCTCCTTGAGCATAGCCGCTTCTTTTTCCGGTTCTATCACTTCACCTTTTGCTTTGAGCGAGGCTACCTGTATCTGTAACAAAGTCTTTGCCGCCTGCTCACCACCCATCACTGCTATCTTAGCGTTTGGCCACGCATAGATGAAGCGCGGATCATACGCCTTGCCGCACATCGCATAGTTGCCAGCGCCATAAGAGTTGCCAATGATAATGGTGATTTTAGGCACTACCGAATTGGCCACCGCGTTGACGAGTTTTGCTCCATCTTTAATGATACCGGAATGCTCACTGCGGCTGCCCACCATAAAGCCGGTAACATCCTGCAGGAATACCAGTGGTATCTTCTTCTGGTTGCAATTCATAATAAACCGTGCAGCCTTATCGGCGCTGTCGTTGTAGATAACGCCGCCCATCTGCATTTCACCCTTGCCGCTTTTTACTATCTTGCGCTGGTTGGCTACAATGCCCACTGCCCAGCCATCTACCCGGCCATAACCGCATACGATGGTCTTGCCGTAGTCTTCCTTAAACTGATCGAATTCTGACTTGTCGACGATGCACTTGATCACATCTACTACATCAAATGATTTGTTGTTGGCGGCTGATACCAGGCCATATATTTCATTGGCCTCTTTAAGCGGAAGGGCAGGTTTGATACGATCATACCCCTGTCTTGGCATTTCGCCTACTTTGTCCATGATACGACGCACCTGGTCCAGGCACTCCTGCTCGGTATCAAATTTATAGTCGGCTATGCCACTGATCTCAGTATGCGTTTTGGCGCCACCAAGCGTCTGAATATCTATGTCTTCGCCAATGGCAGCTTTTACGAGGTATGGCCCGGCCAGGAAGATGGAACCATTACCTTCTACCATCAGCGTTTCATCGCTCATGATAGGCAGATACGCGCCGCCAGCAACACAGCTACCCATAACAGCTGCTATCTGGGTGATACCCATTGCGCTCATCTGTGCATTGTTGCGGAATATGCGGCCAAAGTGCTCCTTGTCGGGAAATATTTCGTCCTGCATAGGCAGGTATACACCGGCACTGTCTACTATGTAGATGACGGGCAGGTTATTTTCCATGGCTATCTCCTGCATACGCAGGTTTTTCTTGCCGGTGATAGGGAACCATGCGCCTGCCTTCACAGTATTGTCGTTGGCTACTATTACACATTGACGGCCGCAAACATAACCCAGTCCCGCTACTGTTCCACCGGCAGGACAGCCGCCATGCTCCTTATACATATCGTAGCCGGTGAAGGCGCCGATCTCTGTAAACACACTGCCTTTATCTATTAAGTATTGTATACGCTCACGGGGTGCCATTTTACCTTTTTCCCGGGCTTTATCCATTGCTTTTTTACCACCGCCAAGGCTTATTACCGCATGTCGCTGCTTCATCTGGCTTACTGCCAGCCGCATAGCGTCATCGTTTTTATTGAATTCCAGGTTCATGGGTGCAAAAATAGCGTTTAATTGATAATTTAGGCCATTGTCATACCCCTGAAGGTTGGCTATTTGCCGTATGACAACCAATAAACTTAACAGACAGCGGCTGTCGGTCTTTTAACGGAATCCCCTTAACTTTGTCATATGTCGGCCCACAAGATCATAATAGCTATTGATGGTTTCTCATCCTGCGGCAAAAGCACCCTTGCAAAAGAGTTGGCCCAAAGGCTGGAGTATAACTATATAGACAGCGGTGCGATGTACCGGGCTATAACGCTGTATTTTCTTCGCAATTTCATCGATTTTTCAGATCATGACAAGGTGCTGGAAGCGCTGGCAAACATCAATCTCTTATTTGTATTCAACGAGGAAACGCAGACATCGGACATACACCTGAACGACGAGGACGTAGAGCCCTATATACGTGACATGATCGTATCTGAGAAAGTGAGTGAAGTGGCGGCGATACGTGAGGTACGCTCGTTTGCGGTAGCGCAACAGAAACGCATGGGCAGGAAGAAAGGCATTGTGATGGACGGAAGGGATATAGGTACTGCGGTATTCCCCGATGCGGAACTGAAGATATTTATGACCGCCGACCCGGAAGTAAGGGTAGTGCGCCGCTATAAGGAAATGTATGCGACAAATCCGCACATAACCATTGAAGAGGTACGACACAACCTGGAACTGAGGGATTATATAGACAGCACACGCGAAGAAAGCCCCCTGCACCAGGCAGCGGACGCCATACTACTGGATAATAGCGTACTTACCCGCGAGGAGCAACTGGAAACAGTACTCGAATGGGTGAAGGATAGGGCAACAAACCCGCACCCCCAGGGGAGTGCGGTGCATTAAGTTTTGTTCAGTCGGCAGTCTACAGCGATTTCAGCCATTTTATAACCTCATCCCTGGTTTTGCCCAGTTTCTGCTGTATACGCCCCAGCGTTTCATCATCCTTGCCTTCTTCATATTGCAGATCATCGTCTGTAAGGTTGGCATTGGCTTGTTTTATCTTGCCTTTCCATTCGTTCCATTTGCCTTTAAATTCTAACTTGTCCATAGCGGTAGTTTTTAAGTAAGGGTATTTAAAATCCATGCCACAGAAAAACGGATTAATTACCTTTGCGGCAAATAGTAAATTTTCATGCGTTCTCGAATCATAGCCGGCTGTCTTATTGTCATTTTATTTTCCTGCTGCAGGGATGCCAGGATCAAGGAACATAGCGACTGGGGTAAGTATTTTGATAATTACGGGATAAAGAATGCCTGCTTTATACTGCGGGATAACAACCATGAATCGATACACTATTACAATAAGCCGCGCTGCGTGGAGCGCATACTGCCGGCGTCTACTTTTAAAGTTTTTCTCTCACTGGTAGCATTGGAAACGGCTGTGGCCCCTGATGACCAGTTGGTGATCAAATGGGACAGTGTACACCGTAAGCCGGAGTGGGATAAGGACATGAACCTGCGTGAGGCGCTGAAAACAAGTTCTGAACCCTACTTTAAAGAACTGGCCCGCCGCATAGGCCCGGCCAGGATGCAGCATTACTTAGACACGGTGAAGTATGGCAATATGACGATGTGGGGCAAGGTAGACGAGATCTGGGAGAATGACTCGCTACAAATATCTGCAGATGAGCAAATGGGATTTTTGAAGAAGCTCTATTTTACCGAGTTGCCTTTTGCGGAGCGCACGCAGCGTATTGTAAAGACCATGATGCAGTGGGAGCAGACACCCGACCACAACCTCTACTATAAAACTGGAACAGGCATGGTGGGCGGCAAGACCGTATACTGGGTGATAGGTTTTGCGGAGCGTATAGAGCATGTGAAAGAACCGGAAGGATCAATGAACAAAAGTGATGTGCGCGAGTATCCCTACTTTTTTGCGCAAAACTTTGAAATGCCTACTGCTGATACCTCTAAGGACTGGTATAAAGTGCGCTTAGCCATTGTGCATGACATACTAACGGACTACGGAGCCCTGCCTAAAAACTAACGCCACTAATAATCCCGATAATGCCTGCAAAATTATTTCTCCTGTTTTTTGTTGTGTGCGGCGTATTCGGCAACAGGGGGAAAAATGTGGATGCGACGGAGAAAAAGAAAACATTCCTGAAGATCGTAGATCTCACGAGGCACAACCAGGTGGATTCTTTACGGGAATATCTGCCCGATCAATATGAAGAGGACTCTTTTTACTTTACCACCAATATCAGTAATGCAAGGGCGCTGTTGAGCGCCAGTAATTCGCCGGTAAGCATGGATAGTATAAAGCTTACGGACAGCACATTTGCGGCGGACGCGAACAGCGAGATATATTACTACCGGTTGACCCGCTACCGGGATAGCACATATACGGGGGCCATCACCATAGGGTTTTACGGACATACATCAGACCAGGCGTGTTTTTTATCCACTGATTATGTTCCTGATGATGGTTCGGCAGAGATGATGCAAATGCTTAATAAATATCTGCCTAAATAGTAGCTGCCGGCTGATTTAGCCGCCTTTAACCTGATTAGTAAATTATTTTAATTATTTTGACAGCGTTTCACTAAATAACCACACATGGACTTTTCAGCAAAGCAAATAGCAGGCATACTTAACGGGCAGATAGAAGGTGACGCAGAGGCTAAAATATCAAAGCTGTCGAAGATAGAAGAAGGTGTACCGGGCTCTATTTCGTTCCTGGCCAATCCGCTTTATAATCAGTACCTGTATACTACTAATGCCACACTCGTAATAGTAAGTAAAGACCTGGTATTGACAGGACCGGTGAAGACAACGCTGATAAGAGTAGACAATCCCGGTAATGCCTTTGCGAAACTGCTGGAGATGTATAACCAGGTGAAGCTGAACAAAAGCGGCGTATCGAAACATGCGTACATATCGGACAAGGCAAAGGTGGGCGAGAACATTTATGCAGGCGAGTTTGCCGTTGTGAGCGATGGCGCGCAGATAGGTAACAATGTAAAGATATACCCGCAGGTGTTTGTGGGAGAGAATGTGGTGATAGGCGATAACACCACTGTATTTGCGGGCGTGAAAATATACTCTGATACGGTGATAGGTAAGGACTGTATAATACACTCAGGAACAGTAATAGGCAGCGATGGTTTCCGGTTTGCAACAGAGAATGCCGAGGGCCAGCGGAAGATACCGCAGATAGGCAATGTGGTAATAGAAGATGATGTGGAGATAGGCGCCAACTGTGCCATAGACCGTGCTACGCTGGGGTCAACCATACTCAGGAAGGGTGTGAAGTTTGATAACCTGGTGCATATAGCACATAACGTAGAAGTAGGGGAGAGCAGCTATCTTGCCGCGTGCAACGTAGTTGCAGGGTCTACCAAAATAGGCAAGAACTGTATGTTCAGCGGGCAGGTGGGCATAGTGGGGCATCTGCAGATAGCAGATAACACTATTATCACCGCACAGTCGGGAATCTCAAAGAGCATTACGAAGCCGGGTGGTGTATACATGGGATCGCCTGCATTCGATGCCAATAAATACCGGAAAGCATTTGTGCACTTCCGCAATTTTGAGAGCATTGTAGACCGCATCAGTAAGCTGGAGCAAGATAAGAAGTAGGCGTGCTCACATTCGTTTACTTTCTTCAAGCGTACTATTCCGATCACGTTTGGACTTGATATTCTTATTGCCGAATTTCCAGGTTACACTTAACTGCGCGCCGCGTTCGTCGTAGTAATTGTTGGTGATAGAGCCATTATACAGGTTGCGTGTCTTAATAACATCGGTTGCGAAAATGTCATTTACATTGAACCCTACGATGAGGTTGCGCTTAAAGAACAAAGCCTTTATTCCGGCATTAAAATTGAAAGCAGGGAAGCGGTAATTGTAATTTTCGATCTGGGTGGAAACATACATCAATCCGCATTCAGCCAGTAGTGTTTTCTGTTTGTTGAGGGTAAAGGTATTGTCGTTTTCTATTACGAAGCCATCCTGGTCGTATTGGGTATAGACCGCAGTGTTGTAGTAATTGGCAACTACATGTGCATGAAATCCATAGAACTGGGTGTTGCTTTCCCACCATTTTGCGGGAGATATAACAGCGCTGGCGGTGATGCCATAGTTTGTTGATGTGCCAATGTTGGCATACCTGTAGTAGAGCCCTTTATTCACCGTATCCACATCCAGTATCTGGCTGGCTGCCTGCGTGGTATGCTGCACATAAGTGGTAAAGGTGTAGTTTGATTTTAAGGTGTAGCTGAATTCAAGGTTTGAGGTATATGATGGTTGCAGAAAGGGGTTACCTTCTTCATATGAGCTAGGCGTGAGGTATCTGCGAAAGGGGTTGATCTGTAACATGTTTGGCCGGTCTATGCGCCGGTTGTAATTGAGATTGAAAACGTTATTCTCGTTTGGCGTGTACTGTAGATAAGCAGTAGGGAATAGCTTAAAATATTGCGTGTTATTGACCTGGGCAATCGTTATGGAGTTAGCCTGTGTTTGTGTATACTCGCCCCGCAGCCCGGCCTGTGCGTCCCATTGCTTACTCAGTTTCTTCTGCACACTTAGGTACAATGCCTGCGTGTTTTCGTGGTAATCGAATTTGTTGGTTTTTGTCGGGTCAGTAATGTAGGCTCCGGTGTCGAGGTATTGAAAAACGTTGTCGCTGACCACATGGATCCATGATGCTTTGGCACCAAAAGATATTTTCGCGAATGGGGTGGGCAACTCCATGTCGGCCTTTACAGAGCCAATGTATAAGACCTGTTCCCCGGTGGATCTGTCTGTGCTGTTAATACCGGTTGGAGTACCATCAGTCAGCAGGTCATTGGTCGTGAAATCTCTTACCATGCGTCCGGTGCGGGTAAAGAAATCACCATCGGTGCTTAGCTTCTTGCCTGTAGAGTCTATCTTCCAAACGTAATTCAGGTTTACAACGTTCCGCTCGCCGAAGTTTGCGTCATGCGCGGAGGTGTTAACGAAGGAGTCAATACTATTGCCTGCCCCGGCCCACGTGCCATTGATATGTTCTATCATTTTAGGTGTGCTGCCGGCATAAGTATATAGTATGCCGATAACTGAACGGGGATTAATGTCATAGTCTGCACCTAGCTGGCTGTAGTGATAATTGTTTAGGTTGTCGACATGGTTTACCTGGTTCCATTGCTCATCCGGATAAAATGCCGTTTGCCGCTCAATGGGTTTTGAATAATTGTCGCCAAAGCTCGTGTTGCCATAGATGTTCAGTTTATCTTTCCTGTAATTGAATGCGCCTGCCCCTCTGGCTGACGTCAAAGAGTTTTGTGCCAGGTTACCTGTGACACTTCCATTAAGCCCCTGCTGCTTTCTTTTCTTTGTTACAATATTGATCATGCCTGAGTTGCCGGCCGCATCATATTTTGCGGGCGGAGCGGTGATGACCTCTATGCGGGCTATGTTTTCAGATGGTATGGAATGCAACACTTCTGCCAGTTCTTCACCACCCAGTTCCATTAACTTGTCATCTATCATCAGGCTCACAGTGCTTTTGCCGGCAAGGGAAATGCCTTCAGTGCCATTCACGTGCACTCCGGGCGCTTTGCCTATTGCATCCAGGGCATCGCCGCCAATAGCGGTAATGCTGTTCTCCACATTGAATATCACACGGTCTATCTTATGCTCTATGAGTGGCTTTTTCGAACTTACCGTTACCTCATTCAAAGTATTGTCTTGCGCCAATGATATATCTATTTGCTGGCTGGGCAGGATAGGGTCGATGTTTTTTGATACGGATATATATCCTGTGGCAGCGATGGTGATGAGTAGTTGCTTCTGCTTAGGCGCTTCTATCCTGTAGTTGCCCTCGCTGTCGGCAACGGTGGTGCGTATAATGCCGCTATCTGGCAACTGCCGCAGCATAGCATAGGCAAATGGTATAGGGCTGCCTTTAGCGCTGGTGATAGTGCCATTGACCACCTGCTGCGCAACTGTCGCAGAGGTAAAGAAGAGACACAATAAGAGAATGGGTAAACAGTATGCGCGCATGAAAAATGATCTGCACAATATTAAGCAGCATTAGCCTTCAATGGTAGTAACTTAACATAAATTAACCACTGATGATGTTACATGCCCATTTCGCCAAAGCCGATCATCTTGTTCTCATCGGCATCCCAAACCTTCAGGCGCAGGCATGCCGCTATATCAGATGGCATGAGGGTGGTTGTCTTGGCCTGCTGCAATTCAGGAATGGCTGCCATAGCCTCTGGTAAGCGATAGAAAGGTATCTTGGAATTAAGATGATGAATGTGGTGAAACCCGATGTTGGCGGTAACCCATTGCATGAACGGGTTGAGCTCCATGAAGCTCGATGATTCAAGTGCAGCCTCTGTATAACTCCATTCTGCGTTCTTTTTGAAGCTGACGCCCGGAAAATTGTGCTGCGCGTAGAACAGGTAAGAACCCATCATCTGCGACAAGAAGAACGGTACGAAGAAAGTAAGCAGGAATGTAAGCCAGCCAAAATGAATAAAGAGAAATACACCAAAGGAATAGTGAAGGATCAATACTGCCAGGGAATCCCAGTGCCGGCGCGGGCTGCTGATGAACGACTGCACGCACATGCCAAAAGTAAACGTAGTAAAGTAGGCAAAGAACATATTTAACGGATGCCTGATAGCCAGGTAGGTGAAGCGTTCTTTCTTGTCAGCTTCCATAAACTTCTGCCTGGTCATGATGGGAAAAGAGCCAATGCTGGCGCTGAATAATTTAGCGTTGTGGTTGTGGTGATGGTCATGAGAACGCTTCCATATATTTGGAGGGGTTATCATGTATATACCGAATATCGTAAATATCACATTGGCAACCGGTGACTTGCGCAGAATGGTATGGTGCTGATAATCATGAAAAATGATAAAAAAGCGAGACAACAGCATTGCCGAGAAGAAGCTGCAAAGTAGCCGGAGAAAAATATTTTCAAAATAAGTACTACCCAGCAGAGAGCCTATGAGCAAAAAAAGTGTGGTAATCGTATAATACCAACTTTTCCAGCGCACTTCTTTTGCAAACGGTTTGGTTGCCAGAATAAGTTCTTTCCCTGTTAACATCGTGCAAATTTAAGCAACATTCAGAAATAATGTAACAATGACGGGAGGATAAGTGTTAAAACAATGTTTTTATGTACCGATACTCTGTACAAACTTGTTATTTATGTTCACCGATCATTAAGAAACGATATATACTACCTGAAAAAATAGATAATTATTTAATGCTAATTTACGTATAGGTCTTTCTGCAGCCGCCCACCGGGATTAACAGCATAATGACCGAGATCTGTGATCCCTTCGTTTTTTAATACAGCCTCATCTATGAATAAATTGCCGGTGCAGTCTTTTGATGGTTTTTGTAAAATATAATAAGCGCAGTCGGCAAGTATATCGGGTTTGCGACTCATGTTCACGAGTATATCGCCGCCAAGGATGTTCTTTACGGCAGAAGTGGCAATGGTGGTCATGGGCCATAGCGAATTAACGGCTACGCCATATTGCTTAAATTCCTGCGCCCATCCCAGTGTCATCATGCTCATGTTGAACTTGCTGATGGTATAACCAACACTTGGCGCTAACCATTTAGGGTCTATATCTACCGGGGGCGATAAAGTAAGTATATGCGGGTTTGAAGATTTCTTCAAAAACGGCAGGCAGTGTTTTGTTACCAAGTAGGTACCACGCACATTAATGTCGTGTATCAGGTCGAAGCGCTTGGTCTCTGTTTGCTCTGTATTGGTCAGTGATATGGCCGATGCATTGTTGATAAGAATGTCTATGCCGCCGAACACCGTAATAGCCTGCTGCACGGCGTTGATTATCTGCTCTTCGTCGCGTATGTCGCACTGCACTGCCAGGCCCTTACCTCCGGCTTCGTTTACTTTTTGTGCTGCCGTATGTATGGTGCCACCCAGGCGCGGATCTTCTTTAATTGATTTGGCAACAATCACAACATTCGCACCTTCTTTGGCCAGCCTGATGGCTATGGCCTCGCCTATGCCTCTGCTGGCGCCGGTGATAAAAGCGGTCTTCCCTTTAAACAACATAGAGTATGTATTTAGTGGTAACGAAGTTAAGCTATTTATCGGCGAGGCGTTGCCTCAGCGCTTCATAAAGTATCATGCCAGCAGCTACAGATACGTTGAGCGAGTCGAACTGGGCGGCCATCGGAATTCGTATCAGTTGGTCGGCACGTTTCAGTACGTCCTTGCTGATGCCGGTATCTTCCGCTCCCATTACGATAGCTGATGGGATAGTGAGGTTGCTTTCATAGACCGGAACACTGCCTTTCATTTGTGTGCCCAGTATCTGTATGCCGTTCAGGCGCAGTGTATCCATTGCCTGCTGCACAGATGGTGTGCGGCAGAGTAATATTTTACGCAGCGCGCCCGCTGATGTTTTGATAGCTTCTTCTGTAAGCGATGCGGAATGCGAGGTAGGCAGTATGATGCCCTGTGCCCCGCAGCACAAGGCACTGCGCGCTATAGCGCCCACATTGCGTACATCAGTTATGCCATCCAGCAGCAGGAATAAAGGGGTCTCGCCTTTTTCCACCACATACGATATGCCCGCCTGCAGGTCTATGTATTGCAATAGGGATGTCCAGGCTACTATGCCCTGGTGCTGTACCTTGGTCATGTAGTCCAGCTTCTCCACAGGTACCTGGCTTATGGGTATGTTTTGTTCTTTGGCGAGTTGTTTTATAGTGGTTATGTCGCTGCCGTTAGCGGTACGCAGCAGAAATATTTTTTCAATTGTGGTACCTTGCTGTAATGCTTCCAGCACAGGCTTCCGGCCAATTAATAATGGTAAAGACTGTTTGGAGGGCATTGCAGCTTAGTTTTTACAAAAATAGCTATTCAGGTAGAGTATCAGGCATTTTCGAGGAATTCACTGAGATTTTTGTCAACGGGAAACGCTGAAAAAATATTAAGAATGCGTATTTTTACATTAATATCTACAAATAGTTATGAAGACGCTGACATTAGAAATACCGGATAAAAAGTATCAATTCTTCAAAGAACTGATTAAAAGCCTGGATTTTGTAAAGGAAGTAGGTACTGATAAAGAACCGGGAAAAGAGCAAATCATTGAAGGCATTCGTGAAGCTGTTAGTGAAGTTAAAGCGATAAAAACAGGCAAAAAAAAAGCGGTTCTTTTAAAAGATTTCTTGAATGAGCTATAAAATAGCCACCATCGCTAATTTCCGTATTGAGGCAAAACGACTGATCAAAAAATATCCTTCGCTGCAACAAGAATTAGCTGAGTTAGGAGAATCGCTTTCATCAAACCCTGCATTGGGTACGTCCCTCGGAAATGGCTGCTATAAAATTCGTCTGTCAATTGCTTCCAAAGGCAAAGGAAAATCAGGTGGTGCCAGAGTAATTACTCACGTATTTGTAACCGGGAGCACAGTGTTCCTTCTTTCCATCTTTGATAAGTCAGACAAGTCCAATATTTCAGACAATGAAATAAAGGAACTCCTCAAATTTATTGAGTAACTCGCCTGGCTATGCCATATTATGAAACACGTGCTGCACATCATCATCGCCTTCCAGCCTTTCTATCAGCTTGAAGACCTCTTCTGACTGTTCTTCGCTTATTTCCAGTGTGCTGGCCGGTATCCATTCCAGTTCAGAAGAGATGATGGTGATCTTCTTTTCTTCCAATGCTTTCTGCATGTTACCAAAGTCCGTAAAGCCGCACCTGATAATGATATTGCCCTCTGCATCTTCCCCTACTTCTTCCAGTCCGTAGTCTATGAGTTCCAGTTCCAGGTCGTCCATGTTCAATCCTTCCGGTTTCAGCTTGAACATACCCAGGTGTTTAAACAAGAAACTTACAGATCCGCTGTTACCGGGTGTGCCACCGCCTTTATTGAAGTGAGAGCGTACATTGGCAACCGTACGAGTGGTATTGTCTGTTGCAGTCACTACCAGCAATGCAATACCATAAGGCGCATATCCTTCATAAAGTACTTCATCATAGTTGCTCTGGTCCTTGCCCATCGCATTCTTGATGGCCGCTTCAATGCGGTCCTTCGGCATATTGAATGACTTGGCATTCTGCATTACCCTGCGCAGCATAGGATTAGTATCCGGCTCAGGGCCACCTTTCTTTACAGCTATCGCTATTTCTTTACCTACCCGGCTGAATTGTTTTGCCATGCGGTCGTACCGCGCGAACATAGATGACTTACGTACTTCAAATATCCTACCCATATAATTATTTAACTCTATTTGGAATCAGGGCGCTAAATTAAGAATTGTTTCAGTAACTATTATTGAAAGCGCAAAAAAGACATTTGTTAGAAGCTTACAGACAGATAAAATACTACCGGCATGTAGAAACTGCCGCCAGTAACAGTGGTGGATACCTTTGATTCTGTAGGCGGCCCATACCCCGGTTGTAGATTGTCTATGGTCTGATCCTTCTGTCCGGTCTTGTAGTAAAAACTGGCTTCTGTTCCCACAAGTATCCTTCTGTTGATGTGGTAACTCAGCTGACCGAATGGTCCGCCCCCAACAGTAGTGATCATACTTTTGTTAGAGGAGCTGCTGAACGTATTTGTGTACGGGTCGTTTTCTTCACTAGATGTAAAGTCATCGTTATGATTGAACAGCAGATCAATGCCAACCGCTGCTGAACATCTTTTACTGAGCTTAAAGCCTCTTTCTACGCCTACGCGCAAACTCATGTCTGTATTATCTACTTTGTTCTGTCCGTAAGTACTCGGAGTTACATTCGAGATGGAGTTATACCCTATGCCTGCCCTGAAACCCCAGCCTGTTTTTTTAGATCGCATATCATAGGTAAGCAGGTATGGGTTTGAGGCTGATGATGCAGAGGAATTGACCAACTGCTTGATCAGCCCGTTGATCTGCACGCCAATAACATGGTCGCACACTTCGTTCTGTTCTGGCTCTTTAGCTGCTTCCTGTGCTATGGCGTTGGTGAGCGTTCCTGCAAGCAGGAACATAAGTGCTATCTTTTTCATTGTGTGTCCGTTTGAGTGTGAGCACCAAATATATCAGATAATTGTCAGGTTTAGATCAGTTTTGGCACATATATCACAAACTTTTCTTCAAAAGCAGGCTCCGGGAACACATCATGTACCTTCCACGCCTGCACTATTTTTTTTAGTCCCGACTCGTTGATCTCATTGTTCAGGTCGCCGCCTTTCAGGCATATAAGACCATTGGGGAATTCATCGCTTTTTTGCCCCACACGCAACAGTGGGTTTATCCATCGCCACAGGTCGCCAAGCGGCGCTACTGCGCGTGATACCGCAAAGTCGAACTTACGGCCTTTTTGTTCTTCTGCACGGCCATGTACCGCTGTCACATTCTTTAACCCTATCGCATCTGCCACTTCCTGTACCACTTTTATTTTCTTGCCTATGCCATCTGTAAGCAGGAAGTCCACTTTCGGGAAGAATATGGCCAGGGGTATACCCGGGAACCCGCCGCCCGTGCCTATGTCTATCACCTGGGCGCCATCATCAAAATTGCATAAGGCGGCTATAGCCAGTGAGTGCAGCACGTGTTTCTCGTACAAAGAATCAATGTCCTTACGGGAGATGACGTTTATTTTTTCATTCCATTCTTTATACAACCCTTCCAGCAGCCTGAACTGTGTAAGTTGCTCCTCGGTAAAATCACTGAAGTATTTGAGTACTATGTCCACTGTTGTTTGTTTTTCCAGGTTATATATGGCAGGAAGGCAAAGTTATATACCATCCAGCCTATATCGAAGAATGGGAAAAAATAAATCAGATTCTTTTCCCTGAGCCGGACTGCTGTGACTATCCATAGTATCCAGTAGATGATACAGCGGGCAATAAATAGTGCCGCCACAATTTTCCATTTAGCGTATGACAGCAAAATGAAAAAGCCGATCCATACAACAGCATGTGAACCTGCATAATCAGCAAGCAGCATTTTCAGATCGCTACTATAGTATTTTCCGGTGGACATGTGCCGTTGTTTCTGTGCTATCCATTCTGCCCACGTTGCCTTTGCATCCGAATAGGTGAATGAAGAAGGGTGACAGACAACGGCGGTGTTTGTGGCATTCCCCGCAATGCTTACCAGGAGGTCATCATCGCCTGACGGGAGCGCATTCCACACATCGCTTTTTTGAGCGCGTAACAAAATATTTTTTGTGCAGGCAAGATTGCGGCCCACGGCCATGTATGGCTTGCCCGCGAGTGAGTAGGTGCTGTATTGCAAAAATGTGTGCAAGGTCTCCCAGCGGATAAAAGCATTCAGCAATCCCCATGTTTTATTATATCCGCCGTATCCTGCCACTATCTCTTTTCCTGCCGCAAGTGGCGTTACCATCTGTTCCAGCCAGTGGTCGCTTGTTGGCGCACAATCGGCATCGGTCAGTAATAACCAATCATTCTTTGCATACACAACCCCGTAACTCAATGCGAATTTCTTTCCCTGGAGATCACGCTCAACAGTATCAGTAATCAAAACGTCCCACAAATTATCATACTGCCGTTCCATTTCCTGCATGATGCTGGCCGTGTTGTCTGTAGAATTATCATTCACTACAATAACCTCAAACATTGGCTTGCCAGCCGCATTATGGTATTGCTGAGACAAGATAGCAGGGAGGTTTTTTTGCAGGTTACGGGCCTCATTCTTAGCGCAGATGATGATGCTTACCGGCTGTCTTTCTGTTACAGGCAGTTGTTTAGCGGCAGGCATGAAAAATATACGTCTGAAGAAATATAACGCATATCCGCATTGCGCTGCAATGGCAAGCAGGAACAACCAGTATACTATATCGGTAAACACGCGGCAAAGGTATTAGTTGTTAATTAAGCGCATCAGGCATATTCATTTATTATATTCAAATGAAAGTTGTAAATTTGCAATGTGGCGGATAAGGATAAAATATTAAAAAGAATAAAGGATTCGGTAAAGGCTACTGCTCCGGGAGCCACGCTCATCTTATATGGGTCCTATGCCCGTGGAGATTATCGCGAAGATTCCGATATTGATATCCTGGTACTGACAAATGAGGAGAAAATCACGTACCAGGAAAAGAAAAATATTGTATCTCCTATCTATCATATAGAGTTAGAGACTGGCATTATTATTAGCACCATGTTTCTGTCTAAAAAAACTTGGGACGCCCATTGCATAACTCCTTTTTATAAAAACGTAATGAAGGAGGGACTTGTTCTATGAATACGCCGAATAAAGCAGAGTTTGTAAAGTATAGAATAACCCGTGCTAACGAAACTTTGCTCGAAACAGAATTTCTCCTTGAAAATAATTTGCTGAATACAGCGATCAACCGGCTTTATTACGCCTGCTTTTACGCAGTCAACGCCTTGTTATTTCAACACGATATTTTTGCAAAATCGCATGCAGGCGTTAAGCAAATGTTTGGATTGCATTTCATTAAGACAGGCATTATAACGGGTGATGCAGGTGATTTTTAGACGATCATTTTTGATTTAAGACATACCGGAGACTATGATGATTTTATAGTGTTTGATAAAAATGAGATTGCAACCTATCTGCCGCCCGCAAAAGACCTTATCCGGCAAATTGAAATTCTTTTATCAAATGCGTAATGCAATAGCAACTATCTTTTCCTTTGCTTTTCATAAATCGCCCAAACTCATTACATTTGGACGGGCTTATTTTTGTCTGAACTGGAATTTTTGGAATTAAGGGAATTGATGGAATTTTCTCGTAAAATAGAATTCTTTAGCGCTAATGGAAGAAAAACGCTCACCTGAAGATTTTAAAGATTGTACCGGCAAAATTATTGGTTGTGCCATGAAGGTGCATTCTGCTTTAGGTAATGGTTTCCAGGAAGTGATTTATCAAAGGTCTTTAGAAATTGAAATGGCGTATGAAGGTCTGGAATTTAAAAGGGAGAGGGAATTCGCTATTTTCTATCGTGGGCAGCATGTAGGAACCAGAAGGGTCGATTTTTTTGTAGAGGAGGAAATAATGGTAGAATTAAAAGCAGTAATCTTGCTTGAAGATGTTCATCTTGCGCAAGCTACTAACTATCTTGAAGCGTACAACATGAAAACAGGTTTGCTAATAAACTTTGGCAGTAAAAGCCTTACTTTTAAACGGCTTACTAATAAGAAATACAAGCCAGAGATCAACTCTAATTTTTTATAAATAAAAGCGGAAAATTCGAATAATTCCTTTAATTCCATAAATTCGAGTTCAGACAATTAATTATACACTAAACATACAAAAACACACAATGGCGAAAATTAAAGTAGCAAACCCCGTAGTAGAACTTGACGGTGATGAAATGACCCGGATCATCTGGAAGTACATCAAGGAAAAACTGATACTCCCATATCTCGATATTGACATTAAATACTACGACCTTGGCGTGGAGCACCGCGATGCCACCAACGACCAGGTAACTATAGATTCGGCAAATGCGATCAGGCAATATGGTGTAGGCATTAAGTGCGCCACCATCACACCCGATGAAGCACGTGTAAAAGAGTTCAACCTGAAACAAATGTGGAAGAGCCCGAACGGCACGATCCGTAATATACTGGATGGTACTGTGTTTCGTGAGCCTATAGTGATGAACAATATACCACGCCTGGTACCTAACTGGACAGCGCCTATCTGCATAGGCCGCCACGCGTTTGGCGACCAGTACAGGGCCACGGATTTTGTGGTAAAAGGAAAAGGTAAGTTAACGATTAAGTTTGAAGGCGAGGACGGCAAGACGATAGAGCATGAAGTATACAACTTCAAAGGCGATGGGGTAGCACTGGCTATGTACAACACAGATGAGTCCATTATGGGGTTTGCGCGTGCCTGTTTCAATATGGCGCTGTCTAAAAAATGGCCGTTGTACCTGAGCACCAAGAACACCATCCTTAAAAAATACGATGGGCGTTTCAAAGATATTTTCGAAGACATTTACCAGAACGAATTCAAGGCTGAATTTGATAAGGCCGGTATAGAATATGAGCACCGCCTCATTGACGATATGGTGGCCAGTGCCCTTAAATGGCATGGTAACTTCGTATGGGCTTGTAAGAACTATGACGGCGACGTACAGAGCGATACAGTAGCGCAGGGCTTCGGCTCCCTGGGCCTTATGACATCAGTGCTCGTGACGCCTGATGGCAAGACCATGGAAGCAGAGGCGGCACATGGTACAGTAACCCGCCACTATCGCGAGTACCAGAAAGGCAATCCTACATCTACCAACCCTATAGCATCCATCTTTGCATGGACAAGGGGACTGGAGTTCCGCGGCAAACTGGATAACAACCAGGAACTGATCAAATTTGCAACTGCGCTGGAAGAAGTTTGTATTGAAACAGTACAGAGCGGAAAAATGACAAAGGACCTGGCGGTATGTGTACATGGTAATAAAGTAAACCACGGCGAGCATTACCTGTATACCGAAGAGTTTCTGGATGCACTCAATGAGGGTCTGAAGAAGAAGCTGGAAGCATAATCAGGCGTAATTAACTGTATAGAATGGCTTAATGGGTGACCATTAGGCCATTTTTTTGTGAGTCAAATGATACTTGGCGCGGTTATTATACTATTAAGCAAAAATCATTCTTATGGGTATCTGGACTATATTGGCAGTATTGGTTGTTGTGGCATTTCTTATTAAAGGTGGCCATCATGTTTATCATACCCGGAAAGCGAAAAGAGCCGGCACTTCGAAGCAGACGCCAACACACTAGAAATGTTTTTTTGTTTACTGTAATTTCGATAATTTTATTTACACCAAGTATGTTATCCGAGATCGTAAATAATTACAAGACATTGCTTCAGTTTTTGCCCGAGCTTATTGATATAAGCGGGTACAAGAATGATTATATCAGTAAAAAGATGGCGCTTACGCCTGCAACTTTTTCTGCAAAAAAGCAACGCGGCAACTGGTCTGCAGATGATGTAATAAAACTGATCTCCATTATCGAGAATGAGGATGTTGATGATTTTCTGATGTTGCAGCTAATGAGGGCTGCAAAAGATGAAGAAACCATGTCTGCTGATGAATTCAGAAAAGAAATGAAAATGCTGAAACCAAACAAATAGTAGTGGCATGGACACTTTAGTTAATAATTACGATTCTTTGGAGCAGCTTATATACGAAGAAGATATACGGATCAAAGAAGTTGATGCGCACCCTGATATGGATATGTTACTCATCATTCTCAATAAAGGAAGTGTGTTGCAGGAAAAGCTGTCCAATTATCCATGGCTGCGGAATACCACGAAAGAGACGCTTGCAAAGTATGAGCTTATTGGAAATGGTGTAGGCATACACTGGCCAGAACTTGATGAGGACCTTAGCTTAAAAGGATTTCTGCGGGATACTATAAGAAATCATGTTACAGGCGGTAAAAATATCTGATCTAATAGCTTTGTCAGCCATATTCCCAAAGCTTTTCAAAAATCAGAGAAATATTTTCCTATAAAAGCTCAGTTACGGTAAGTCTTTTTGTTGGGAGCTGTTTTGATTCCATTTCATGTTGAAATTGATTGTTGATCATTGCAACATGTGAAAGATCGAATGAAGGGGAAAAGCTATAGTCATACATTTTGCTACAATATTCTTGTGATATTTCAATGCTATCTACTTTTTCAAGAAAGACTGTCGTTTCTTTTTTTCTAAAGATCATCCAGCAAATATCCAATTTGTTGTTCCAGTTTTTGAAATTTAGCACCAACACTTCAGAAGAAATAAAATCTTGTTTTGTCGGTTTATTGAATTGGTTTATCCTTGTGGTTGCAAGAAGTACATAGGGATACTCAGTATTGTATATAGCTTCGAGTACGATAACTCCCCCATAACTGCCATTAGGAAATTTAAAAACCAAGCAGTCACCTTTGTCAAAAAAAGGATTACGGATTATTTTCTTTTTTCTTGCTTTTGCTTTCGGCCTTTGTGAATTTAACTGTTCTAAAAATTTAGCAAGTGCAATTTTTCTTTTGCGAATGTCGTTTTCGTCGGCACTTAACGCCCGCCATACTTCAATATCCGCTTCTGTTTCAATTATCAGCTTAACTTTCGTTAAAACAACTTGGTCAATTTGTTTGCACTCCCACTGAGATTTTATAAGGGCAAACCAAAAATTATTGCAATCATCAGGGTCCTCAATTGTGTCTTGGTTTTTAGAAATCAATTTTGCCGAAATGTCCTTTACTTCCATTCCGCTATTATACAGATCAAAAAAATCTCTGTAAACATCCTGATAAGTATCGTTTGAGCTTATCGAAGTTCCCCAGGCGCCCATATGTTTCTGCTAATTTTGTATATTTCTTAAATGGATCTTTACAGTTCCAGTAATGTCTTCACCGGGTCTTTTCCGAAAAGTAACAGTTCAGGATTTTCCAGCAATTCCTTTACTCTTACCAGGAAGCCTACCGACTCACGGCCATCTATAATGCGGTGGTCGTAGCTTACAGCCAGGTACATCATCGGGCGTATCTCTACCTTGCCATTGATAGCCATTGGCCGGTCTTGTATCTTGTGCATGCCCAGTATAGCAGACTGCGGAATATTGATGATAGGCGTAGACATCAGCGATCCAAATACGCCGCCATTTGTAATGGTGAATGTACCGCCCGCCATTTCATCGGGGCTTAATTTATTATCACGTGCTTTCTTAGCCAGTTCCATCACTCTCTGCTCTATCTCCGCCATACTCATGCTTTCGGCATTGCGTATCACTGGTACTACCAGTCCTTTTGGTGCAGATACCGCAATAGAAATATCGCAGTAGTCGTGGTATACCAGGTTGTCTCCGTCTATGTAGGCGTTTACTGCCGGCCACTCCTGGAGCGCAGTACAGCATGCCTTTGCAAAGAACGACATAAACCCAAGATTCACGCCATGCGATTCCTTGAATGTATCCTTGTATTGCTTGCGTATATCCATGATACGCGTCATGTCCACTTCGTTAAAGGTGGTGAGCATGGCAGTGCTGTTCTTAGCCTCTACCAGCCGGCGAGATACGGTCTTGCGCAGGTTGCTCATTTTCTCCCTGCGCTCTTCGCGGGTGTATGCGGCATCGCCGCCTTTGCGGCCCGGATGCGATATTGCGTCCAGTACATCGTGCTTGAGTATACGGCCAAGTGATCCGCTGCCCTTTACTTCAGTTGGCTTCACTTGTTTATCGCTCATGATGGCCTGTGCTACCGGTGTTGCTTTTACATCAGTTGGCGCGGCTTCTTTTACGGGCGCAGCAGGTGCTGCTTCTTTCTTTGGCGCTTCCTGTTTGGGAGCCGGAGCAGCTGCACCCTCAGGCTTTGCTGCTGTTTCGTCTATTTTGCAGGCAAGGTCACCAATATTCAATGTAGCGCCTTCCTGTGCTACTATATGCAATATACCTGCCTGTTCTGCATTCAGTTCAAAGGTCGCTTTCTCAGATTCCAGTTCACATAGTATCTCGTCCCGGTTTACATAATCGCCCTCTTTCTTCAGCCATTTCACTAAAGATACTTCGCTTATCGACTCACCGACCGAGGGTACTTTTATATCTATCATTATGTTATTGGTTACGTTGCGCCGCAAAATTACCAAACTACCCACGATAAAGCAAAAAGAAAGAAGAAAAGACAGCGGTTTTTTAGCCTGCAAGCCATATACCTGCTCTGCATAGCAATAAGCCTATTACGAGGCTGAACCCCATGTAGACAAACGCCATAACAGATTGGCCTTTTTGCATGAGGTTAATGTTTTCAAGGGCAAAAGTGGAAAAAGTGGTAAAACCACCGCAAAACCCGGATGCGAGTAACAGGTAGCCGCCCTGTTCAAGCCACTGATTACGGGCCGAAAGGCCAAACAATATGCCTATAATGAGAGAGCCAACAACATTAATGGTAAGTGTACTTACAAACTGATACGGATGGAGCAGGAATTTGCTCATGATAAAGCTGACGCCATAGCGCGCCATACTGCCTGCAGCCCCACCTGCGCCTACTAATAAAAAATTACGAAACATCATCAAATTCAAAAGTAAAGTTCTGATCACAGACTTTCAAATCCCAAACTACGCTTTTTAAGTCAATTGTTAATTTTCACATTAATCACATGGTCGAATTGCCGAATTATTTAGTCCACCCAGTCACACACAAACACATTGGTATCGTGGCCGCCTCCATTATTGCGGTTAGAGCTGAAGATGAATTTCTTGCCGTCTGGTGAGAACATAGGAAATGCATCGAAGCTGCCATCGTGCGATATACGTTCCAGCCCGGTACCGTCGAGGTTTACCAGGTAGAGATTGAACGGGAAGCCACGCTCATACTCATAGTCTGATGCGAACACTATCTTTTTGCCATTGGGGGTGAAGGCCGGCGCCCAGTTGGCCTTGCCCAGGTGGGTTATTTGGTGTGCGTCGCTGCCATCGGCATTAGCTATGAACAGTTCCATGTGGGTGGGCATCACCAGTCCCTGTGCCAGCAGGTCTTTATAGTCTTTTACTTCTTCAGGTGTAGAAGGCCTCGATGCCCGCCAGATGATCTTCTTCCCATCGGGCGAGAAGCAGGCGCCACCATCATAACCCAGTGTATTGGTTATCTGCCTTACGTTGCTGCCATCCAGGTCCATAGTGTAGATATCTATATCCCCATTGCGCATACTCGTGAATACGATCTTGTCTCCCTTGGGCGATATAGTCCCTTCGGCATCATAGCCCGGAGTATTTGTCAGTCGCTTGGTGATGTTTCCCTTCAGGTCGGCTACAAAAATGTCGTAGCTATCATACACAGGCCATACATACTTTTTTATCTTGGTCCTGTCTGGTACGGGCGGACAGGTATCCATGGCCAGGTGTGTAGATGCGTACAGGAAGTGTTTATGGTCGGGCATCAGGTATGCGCAGGTGGTGCGGCCCTTACCTGTGCTTACACGCGTATATTTAAACGGCTCCTTTGCCGACCGCGGTATACTGCCATAAAATATCTGGTCGCAATGCAGACCTTCAGCCGGATTAGTACGCTGGAAAGTGATGTGCTCGTTATCAAACCCGAAGTAGGCCTCGGCATTATCACCGCCCGTGGTCAGTTGGCGCAGGTTCTTAAAATGATGCTCATCGGGATAGGCGAGGTTCTTTGCCTCTTGCGACTTTGCCAACAGGCAAGGCAGTAATAAAAACAGTGTAAATATTTTATGCATAGCGTGTGTATGAAATATTAAGGAAACAAAATTAATACAACCATTACACAGGCAACCTGATATAGATACTAATATTGTCAGTGGAGTGTAAAGAAAACCACGTCAACTTCATAGCAATATCCTGCTAACTACATTACTACAATAAGAAAGAGGGGAACCTCATCGGCCTACCAGTCTCTGTGATGGTGCCTGTGCCACGGGCGGTAGCGATGCTTGTGTACATAGTTCTCGCGATAGTGATAGCGTCTCCAACGGCCTTGTCCGCAACTGCTTAAGAATGCCAACAGTACAAATAGTGCAACTAATCTGAGTATACTATGTTTCATAAATTACAAAGTGCTTGAACAGCGGTCTTTTTTGAAAATTTCAGCTAATATCGGTAATTTTTTCTCTTTTTCTTAATACTCCGCTATTTCTTTCTGATATATATGGAAGAAAAGCGCTCTTTATCAGGTAGTGCCAGCTATATTGCGGCTGTCAGCGCCATTCTTCACCCGCATCAGGTCGGCGAATACCACACACCACACAACTATGCAAGGAAAAGCCTTGAACTTGTACGGATAGATCAGGTGCTGCTTCACGAACGGCGGGAAAATATCGGTAGTAGACAGGCAGGTGAACAAAAATACAAACCACAGCAGGGCAGTGCGCCACTTCGCCTCCGGCATTGCGAAATACCAAATACCCACACCCGCTACCGCTATGATATAGGTGGACGATTCCGCCTTGTGGTTGAAGATGATCACCCATATCAGCATACCGGCCAGCATCAGCAGGCGGAACAACTCATTACCATACTGTTTCACCCGCACAAAGGGCACCAGGAACAGCAGCAGCCCCACTACCGTCACCACCGCCTTGCCACCCACTATCCCGAACCATGTACTGAGTACACCCGCTACCGACAGCCCCACTGCCGCGGTAGCATCGGCCACCAGCAGGTCTTTCCAGTTATGGTATTGCCATACCAGGGTATGAAACGGCGTGACCACCAGCGGCAACGCGCCTAATACTATGGTCCACAGCAGGGCATAGGCTATAAACCGCACCTTGCCGGGGTAGAAGAGGAACAGGCAGAAACCTATAGCCCCATATACCTTTATGTAAGTGGCCAGCACCAGCCATAGCGTAGCCCACATTGCCTTGCCATTGTGCATGCAGCCGTATGCAGCTATCATCAGTCCGCACATTAGTCCGTTGCTCTGCGCATTCTGTAGACAAGTAAGCAACTCAAAGCTGACGAACCACAACAGCACGCATTGCGTTCGCGTCACAAAGGGCAGCATACGTATACCGAAGTACACGGTTATCGCGTTCAGTATGTTCCAGATACTCAGTCCTACCACATCGGGCAGATAGGCCATAGGCGCCATCAGCAGCGCAAAAGTGGGACTGTATTTAAAGTAGTCCCAATGGCAGGAGGGGTATAATCCGTAAAGGTTACTGCCGTCCAACAGGTGAAAGTAGGAGTATTTGAAGATGAGATAGTTGTTGTACTCTGTCAGCATTTTGCCGTAGAACTGGTTCATCTTCTCCAGGTGATTCATGATATCATCCGGGTATGGGTCTTTAGGAAAAGTAAACGGATGCCTGCCCATAGAGTATAGCTGCACTGCGGCTATAATAGCTGATACTATGTACACCACAAGTATTGCTTGCGGTTTGTAGATCAATGCCTTTATTTTATCCGGCAGGTTCATATCGGGCAGCAATATACAAACACCGTTTTACTTTACGTGGTTGTTCCGGGATGTTCTTCTCTTTTCATGGTAGGTTTTAATGAAAAAAGAATAGTGAATAACGGAAAGTGTTTCCACCCCTGCTATTCACTATCAACTATCAACCGTTTTTCAGTTTACATTCTTTCTATCACCACTGCACTTGCGCCGCCGCCACCATTGCAGATGCCAGCCGCGCCATACTTAGCGTTGTTCTGCTGCAGCACATTGATGAGCGTGGTGAGTATGCGCGCACCGCTGCAACCCAGCGGATGGCCCAGCGCCACTGCACCGCCGTTCACATTTACCTGCTCTGGCTTCAGTCCCATCTTCTGCATATTCACTATACCTACAGTGCTGAATGCCTCATTCAGTTCAAAGAACTGAATGTCTTCCATCTTCAGCCCTGCCTTGGCTACAGCCTTCGGTACCGCTATAGACGGGCTGGTGGTAAACCATTCTGGTGCCTGCTCGGCATCGGCATAGCCTATTATTTTCGCCAGTGGTTTTATACCCAGTGCTTCTGCTTTCTCCTTGCTCATCAGCACCAGTGCAGCCGCACCATCGTTCATTGGGCTGCTGTTGGCCGCAGTTGCAGTACCTTCTTTAGAGAACGATCCTTTCAGTGTTGGTATCTTGTCAAACTTCACATTCCATGGGTCTTCGTCCTTGCTTATTTTCACCGGGTCGCCCTTCTTCTGCGGCACCTCTATTGGTAGTATCTCGTTGTCAAACTTGCCTGCATTTGCGGCAGCCTGCGCGCGCTTGTAGCTTTCTATCGCAAATTCGTCCTGCGCTTCACGGCTTATGTTACATTCTTTGGCGCACATGTCAGCAGCATTGCCCATAGCATAGTTATGATACACATCTGTGAGGCCGTCTTTTGCCAGCCCGTCTATCAGCGTCACATTGCCATATTTATTGCCCCAGCGCATATTATCGCTGTAAAACGGCACATTGCTCATGCTCTCCATACCGCCCGCTACCACTACCTCGTTATCGCCCAGCATGATGCTCTGCGCACCCTGCATCACCGCCTTCATACCACTGGCGCACACTTTATTCACTGTAGTGCATGGTACATTGTCCGGTACACCGGCATAGCGCGCAGCCTGCCGTGCAGGCGCCTGGCCCAGGTTGGCCTGCAGCACACTGCCCATCAGCACTTCATTTACTTCACTGGCATTCACGCCTGCTTTTTCCAGTGCGCCCTTAATAGCTATTGAGCCCAGCTTTGTAGCCGAAAAATCTTTAAGTGCTCCGCCCCATGCGCCTAACGGTGTACGAACCGCGGATACGATATATACTTCTTTCATAAGTTTTGTTTGAGTGGTGCAAAGTTACGATTTATCAGCCGATTTTTTAAATGAGGAAATGAGTTAATTGGTCAATGCTATCTTGAAAGACATTTTATACAGGAATAGGCACAAAGACTTAATAAAAAACGTAATAAACGCGCTTACAGAGTAGAAGGTGGCTGTTGCATACTACTTTACTATGCAGGGTGTATCAGCATTTCTTGTCCTTAAATAAAATATCCCCTCCACTCTAGGCCTGTAAAAAGGTTCTGACTGCTTCATTCTTGTTTTTTCACTTTCAACTCGCCAATCTGGATACCGATGTAAACTCCCGGGATAGTAGTCGATAATGCATGTGTTTGTATTTGGGTCCCTAATCTCACAGAGATATGGTATGAAAACTGGAGCAGGCTGTATCGGCCCTCCAGGTAAGCCACATGCAAAACTTTTTTCAACTTTCGGTACAAAATGTGTTGTCTGTGTTATGGCAACTATGGGAGCCATAGTCAAAAAGGCATACCCGATAATCAGAGTGATAACTTTCTTTTTCATGGACACATGATCGAATAGAAAAACACTATATTTTTTGGAACGGTACCAATGATGACAATTAATTTTCACTGCCTGAGGTACTCCGCCCATGCATTCATAACTGTAAATGAAATCAGCTATTTTTTTAAAATACACGATTGTGTTGTATTTAAATAAAATACGTTGTCTGTTTCCGGCAATGAAATAGTTTCAGTTCGCTTCACACTTGCTTGTTTACTTGCAATTCTCCAGTCTGGATACCGGTATACTGCGTTGGAAGTATAGTCCTTGATATCTGAGTTCTTACTCAGGTTATTGTAATGACGAGGTGCGGGGGCATTAGCGGTTGGTATATATGGTGCTCCCGGCAACCGACATGTTGGAGGCGGCGATACCAATTTGGGTGCCAGATCTGTTGTTTGAACTGTATTAGCTGCAGAGGCTCCTGGCAAGACCGTTGGATTCCCCTTTTCGGTTTTTGGTACAAAGTTTGCAGACTGTGCCTTGCCAATTATAGGCACCGTTGTCAAAAAAGCGTACGATACAAGAAGGGTAATAATTTTCTTTTTCACTATCAAAACCATGGGGCGTTTTTCTGCTTCTTCAAATAACGCATATTATTGCTTTCTATTGCGTTATAATGGCTGTCTTTGGAGCGAATGGCGAAATTATTAGTCAACGGCAGGCCTTGTGTAGTCGGCCGTTGTTACTGCCTTATGATTGGTGCTGCAAATGAAGACAGCAATACCGTAGCGCTGATACTGTTATTCCTTTTGCCATATTGAGCCAGGTCTCCATTATAGCCGTTGGTGTAGACGAAGGCTAATGGCAATTGCAGAATCTTGACACCAAGAAGCAATTTTACACTGTTATTTTCAAATGGGGTGGTGATCCCGGTTTCGTAATATGCGCTTAATTTATAAAAGACTGAATTAGGGATGAAGCAACTAATAGAAGCCTTGATACCGCTTACTTCGTTTCTCGTATAGTTGTTGCCGTACCAGGGCTGCTCCCAGCTTCTGTACTCCTCCTTGGCACCTTGCAGCAGTCCATAGTCCAGGTAGTATCGCAGATCCAGCTCGCCTTCCAGTACAGTTTTCTTTCTTGTAGGCATTGCACGGTCCTTTATAAAACTGCAGCCCAGGTAGTCCCAGCCCCTGCTGATGGCATCAATGGTCTGTCGCACCACATCTGGTGCTTTTACGGTTCCAGCGATCGCGTAAAAAGTGGATGAATCATCAATGGCTTGTCCGTTTGATTCGTGACCATAAATGAACCTGATCTTCGAGTTGATAAGCGTCCCTTTTGGCAGGTATTCGAGGTACAATTGTGGATTAAACCTTTTCTCTACAACCGGCGACGAATAGCGTGTATTGATATACTGGCCCAGCCTGCAGGTAAATGAAAAATGGAGGTGCAGATTTTTTCCGGTGTGCAAGGTCTGCATGAGAAGGTCAAAAGGGATCAGGCGGAAGTCTTCAGATAAGGTGAAGTCAAGAAAGGGTTCATCGTCTGAGTCCCATGTGTAGCCCACAAGGTTGTCTTCGAATGTTTCTACCTGCAATACGTTCTTGATTACATTCCGTCTCTTTTTTGGATGTACTGTTATTTCCTGCTTGTCGGCCACTGAATCGGCCTGTTTTTGCACAGTGTCAGATTTTGTTTGTCCAATGGCAGAGAATGTCAGCGACGACAGCAACAAGATGAGGAGGTTTTTCATGCAGTTATATGATGTGATGACCAGTTTTTCAATTAATTACAATTGTGTCTTATGCAAATATTGAAAATCTTATTGATTCTGCACACGGGATAAACACCCATTTTTAATGCGCACGGGAATCTGACGTTCCATTAGAATATAAACCTGTCCCGTTGCAACGAACGGAAATAGTGGCGCCCTATACATGGGTGGGCTTCAAGTCATTAATTTGGTATGATTGTCTTGTCTTCGAAACGCTCCGTGAAGTCCTATTCACTAAGGAAACGTCCAATAACCTTTGTAAAGTTTTCAAACTGCTGTATATGGGGTATGTGGCCTACGCCGTCCATTTCTACCAGCTCACTGTTTTTTATGAGCCGGTGTGTAGCGGCACCCATCTGTGGGTATTGTCCGTGCAGCGGCAGTAGTTGAGTGGGTACTTTATCCTTGCCCACTATGGTCCGGTCTGCGCCGCCTGTTATCAGCAGGGTCTTAGCGGTTATGTTTTTAAACTCATAACATACCGGTTGTTCATAGATCATCTGGTACGTGACGGCATTTGCCCAAGCTATCTGTTTAAATGTCGGGTCGGTGAGGGCCTGCGCCTGTTGCTTTACCAGTTCTTCATACTCCGGCTTCCACTCAGGGAAGTAGCCCTGCATATACTTCTTATAAGAATCGTAGGTGGCAGATAGTTCTGCTTTGTACAGCTCGTCGGTGGTGGTGTAGGGTACAAAGGTTTTGTAGTCTTCCAGGCCTATGGGGTCTTCAAGTATCAGTTTTTCCACCGACTGCGGATACATGAGTGCAAACCGCGTAGCCAGCATGCCGCCCATAGAATGGCCCAGCACAATGACGGTAGAGATATGCAGGGTATCGAGCAGCATTTTGTTGTTCCTCGCCAGCAGGTGGAAACTGTAATGAATATCCGGCTTGTCTGATTTGCCCCATCCCACCTGGTCGGGTATGATCACACGATAGCCATTATCTGATAGGTATCGCGCCACATCTTTCCAGTAATAGCCATTGAAGTTCTTACCATGAAACAGGATCACCGTATGGCCATTGGCCTGGTGAGGCGCAAGATCCATATAGGCCATCCGGAACGTTTGCTGCTCAGCATTTAGAGTTACATACTTTACGGGGTAAGGATATTCTTGTTGCGCCTGTAGCGTCAACGATAACGTGGCAAACCATGTAATCAGCAAAAGGATCTTTTTGAAGTGCATACCGTAGGCGTTCAAAGCAGGAAGCGGGAGCAAAATCATGCCGTTAATAGGCCCTGGCTGCTGCCGCGGTATGTTTTTTATTCAGTTGAACGACTAAAACAATGATACATGCCGGAAGGGCCTACCATAGTGATACTTAAAGACGAAACGCTGCAGTTTGTGGGTAAGAAAGTATTGCGTGTATCGGGCAATACTAAGATAGAGAAGGAGCGGATGCTGAACCAGCAGATAGTGGCCATAAAAAGCTGGGGCAAGCATTTCCTGGTCTGCTTCAAGACCTTCACACTGAAGGTGCATTTTATGCTGTTCGGCAGTTATCGGGTCAATGAGAAAAAAGATGCGCCGCCGCGACTGAGCCTGGAGATGAGCAACGGCGAGCTGAATTTTTATAGTTGTTCGGTTAAGTTTATTGAAGAAGACCTGGATACAGTATACGACTGGTCGGCAGATGTGATGTCAGATATGTGGGACCCGAAGAAGGCGAAGCAGGCATTAAAGCAAGTACCCGATATGCTGGTGTGCGATGCATTGCTTACTCAGAGTATTTTTGCTGGCGTAGGCAACATCATTAAAAATGAGGTGTTGTTCCGCATACGTGTTCACCCGTTGAGCAGGGTAGGCGCGCTTCCGGTTAAGCAGCTGAATATGCTGATAAATGAGGCCCGCAACTATAGTTTCGACTTCCTGGAATGGAAGCGAAAATATGAACTGAAAAAGCATTGGCTGGCACACACCAAGTCCATCTGCCCACGATGTAACATTCCATTCACCAGGAAGCACCTGGGGAAAACGAACCGCAGGAGCTTCTTCTGCAACAATTGCCAGGTTCTGTATGAATAGCAAGTCCGCTTTTAATGGTGCTTGAAGTATTGTATTTCCCGCTCGTGCTGTTTGGCATCCTGCATAGAATCGAAAGTGCCCAGGTTTTTGCGTTTGTTGGTCTTTGGGTCTTTCTTCCGGGAGTATATCCGGTACTGCCCTGATTTTAGTTTGCGTATCATAGCTTTCGTTTTGTCGGGAAACGGCAAAAACACTGTGCCAGCCTATACACTATCAGGTATGATTTTTGTGCTAAGTTTGTTAAAAAACAAACACTATGCGCACATTATCTATCTTTTTCACCGTTCTTTTAATCGGTCTTACGATGTCGTTCGCCAAGAAGGCAAAATTATCTGTTACCAGTCCGGCATTTAGCAACAATGGTATGATACCCGTAAAATATTCGTGTGAGGGTGGGGAATCGAGCCCTGCGCTGCATATAACGGGTGTACCCGCCGGTGCTAAATCCCTCGCGCTGATCTTACACGATCCTGATGCGCCAATGGCAGGCGGCTTTACCCATTGGGTAATGTGGAATATGGACGTAAATGGCGAGGTGCCCGAAAATTTCAAGGGAGCGCAGCAGGGCTGGAACGGCACTAAGCAAAATGGTTACAAAGGTATGTGTCCGCCATCGGGTACGCACCACTACCATTTTATGGTCTATGCACTGGATACTAAACTGAGCATAGACAATAACAGCGATAAGGCTGCACTGGAGAAGGCCATGGAAGGGCACATAGTGGCTGAGGGCGAACTTACAGGGCTGTATAAAAAGACGAAGTAAAATACTGATTGTGAAACCGTGTTGGCACAACTTTTTATTGCAGTTAAGTAGCAACTAAAAACCTGCGCAACATGAACAATATCCAGACAGTATTCGACTTTATAAAGAACAAATGCATTAATAACGACGACGAGCGCAACGACTGCTACAGGGAGCTGAACAATATGCTTACAGCTAACCTGGGTGAGCGCCCTATACTTGCCTATCTGCGCGAACTGGCATGTGCCGACCTGATCAGGTTCGATGAGTTCAGCCGCCGCATCAGCCTCACACGCAAGGGCAGGATCACGTATTCTGTATCAGATATTTCTTTAGCCGCATAAACACAACAACGCCCCGTATATTACGGGGCGTTGCCATTTAAAGGATATTCAGAAAGCTTATTCGCTGACTACTTCAAATTCTATTTCAACAACATTGTCTTTGCCGAAATCGATGCTGGCTTTGTAAGTACCTGCTTCCTTCACATCATCAATG
>Ga0206949_1003_pt1 | contig 32123 bp, 36 predicted proteins | sample Alteio_BWOrgHeat_40_FD_153240 | JGI IMG/M metagenome (GOLD analysis project Ga0206949, IMG submission 153240) | Enriched cells from forest soil in Barre Woods Harvard Forest LTER site, Petersham, Massachusetts, United States -... | ecosystem: Environmental > Terrestrial > Soil > Temperate forest >...
ACAATACACAATAGCGTTCAAGCCCCAGGCTCCCGGTGCCTGCTATACGGAAGGCTGCATCTTCAAATACAAAATGCTGGAAGCGGGGGCTGTCTAATAATGGGCTTAGGCCCTCATACACCTTCGCCTTCCTGCTATCGTCAAGCGTCATGAAATGCTCATTGTCCGTCTTCAGCAACATAGCGCCCTTATGTTTGTAGGTGCGCTTTGAGATGAATGATTCCCGGTCAAAGGTGTTGAGTTGCTCAAAATATTTTCTAAACTCGCCATGCGCTACCTCTGCTTCAAGCATCAGGGCTTTGCCTTTTAGCAGCGTTGTAGTGTATGCTGCCATTATATCGTGCAGCGTCTTATGCAAGCCTATCGCGGCAACCTTCATCTGGCTGGCGGCTATGATGATGCTCGTGAGAAAACGTGCCAGCTCATATTCAGGACTGCTAAGAACAGCTTCGTCAAAATCGTTCAGATCGAAATAGACCAGCCTGTTCTCCCCTTTATACGAACCGAAATTCTCAAAGTGCAGGTCGCCGCATATCCACGTTTTTACTTTCGATTTATAGTCATACAGCTTTAAAAGGTCGGAAGCGAATAAATAGCAGGTACCTCTGAAAAAACGGAACGGACTTTCTTTCAGCGCATCCCATTTTATTTCTCTCAGGCGCTCGGGTATCCCGGCATTATATTCATTGATCCTCTTTATTGCAGAAGCCATACCGTAAATATAAATCGTTTTCCTGGAGCATTTCAAGGCCTGCGCGGCCATTGTTACCCCATAGTCCCATTCTTAATGTTAAGGTAACATGCACGCAATAAAAATTGTTCTACAGACAATGATTTACCTGTCCGCTATCGTCCATACCGTTGTTCTGCCCAGTAGCGAGAAGCCTATGTATCCTCTTACGCTCAGCTTATTGTCTTTGAGGGTCATTTTGCAGCTGTAGGTTTTCCCGTTCTTAGGATCGTAGATAGTGCCGTCCTCATAACTGTTAGCGCCGTTTTTCTTAAATCCTTTTAGCAGTTGCAGGCCCATCAGCGGGTCATTGCGCCGGGCTTTATCCGGGTTGTTCTTATCCACTTTGGGTTTGCCATCTACGTTCGGTACTTTCAGCCACACTACTTTGCCATAGAATTTCCCATCTGAACCTGTCGATATTTCAATTTTGGCGGTCTTCTCTTCATTATACCAAAGGTTCTTTTCCAGCGGGTCAGTTTGTGCTGCGGCCGTTAATCGCAGGCCCATAAACAGGATACCGAATAAAATGTACTTCACGGTGCGTCTCGAAAGCATAATCATCATAATAACCAAAAAAAAACAAAATTCCCGGCTTGGTCAGTTGGCGTCAGTTACAGAGCCCGCGCCAGATATATCTTTTGTAAGCGCAGGATGGCCTTTATATTTTATTGCTGCTGCCCCGCTTACACTGGCTGTAAGTTTCTGCTGCGCACTTACTTCGCCCTTACCCGCACCCGATATAGATGCAGTCGTCTCCGTTGTTTGCAGTGGGAACGCCTTTATTTTCGCTGCGCCGCTGATGCCGTATGTAGCGTGATTTACGTTACCACCTCTTACTTCCATATAGGATGCACCACTTAATTCAGACGACAGATTATCCACTGTCATATTGTCGATGCCTACCTTACTCGCACCAGATACTCCGGAATAGAAATTGCTTACGCTAATATTGGATAAATTAGCCCTGCTGGCCCCTGATATCTCCAGCTTGAAATCTTTGCCGCTGATGTTGCCCTGCACATCTGCACGTGGCGCGCCCGACAAAGAAAGCGCGTTAATAGACGGCATGGTGATTTGCACCGTAACATCCTCGCAATCTAACTTCCAGTTCTCGTCCAGGTCGCTGTATATGGTCAGTGTATTGTTTTTTACTTCGGCCTTCAGATGTTTAATGACATTGTTGTACCCGCTGATCTGTATGCCCGGCTGAGACCCATTCTGCACCGCTATCCCAACTTTTAATGGCAGGTCTATATCAACAGCGCTGAACGACGAAACCTCGGGGTTAGTTGTTCCCTTAGGCCCTTCTCCCTTCAGTTCGTTCATCTTGCACGATGAACTGAAGATAATGGCGCCGGTAAAAATGAATAAGGATAAAAGACATTTTTTCATGACCGGTATTTTTTGAGTTAAGTTTTACCTCGTATTCGTGCTGTTCGCCCGGTTATTCTTCCACCACAGCGCACCTACCGTGCCCATAATGGCAAGTGGCAGAAATGCCAGGTACAGAATACCCCCGTTAAGCCCTTTGGCGCTTTTGTCATCAAGCCCCTGCGCTGTTTTTGTACAAACAGAACAACCCTGCCCCCAAGCCACAGGCGTCATCATCACCAATACTAATCCTATCAGCACACGCTTTTTCATACTATAAAGTTACTTTGTCCGTATCAGAATTCAAAATCATATACGCTGCCAGATGCCGGAGTAGCGCTTAATGCTTTGTATCCGTGTTTTTCTTGTGAAAATAAAAATACCGCTGTACACCTAATGTATACACCGGGTAATAGTGCACATAAGACCGGTTTACTACAGGGAAACCTACCGAAAAATCTACCCTGATATCGGAATGGATAATAGCCTGCACACCCGGATATACTTCCAGGTACTGGCTGCCCTGCAGCACTTTATTGCCCAGGGTGCTGATACCGTATTGCGGTGAATTGTAGTATACGTTGCCTACCTGCATCTGCATGGCCCCATAGTCTTTGCCAATGAACTCCAGGTAAATATTCCAGTTTACCTGGTCGTAGCTGGTATAGGTGTGTGGTGCCAGCAGGTACCCGAATGACAAGCTATAATTATAGCCATTGGCATAAGTGATGGTAGCAGGCACGCCCGGCAGCCCCGGTATCTCGTCAGGCACATTGCCCTGGTATTTGAAAGGTACGATGATACCGCCAGTTAGCGATACCGCAAACCGATGGTGAAGGTAGGTGGCGATAAGGCCACCGCCTACGCCGCTGTTATCGTCCAGCAGGGTGGGCTCTGCCTCATCATGCGCCACTTTTAGCAGCGAGTATTCGCCATATACCGCAGCCCTAAAATGACTGTTTTGCCCATCTGAAGTAAAGAAGCGGTATTTAGCATAGAAGTCCACTCCGTTAAACAGGTAGGGGTGGGTAACGCCTATCTGCGGCGTATTATGTACCGGGAATTCGGGAGGCAGGTCCTTGTTGTGGTGATTAGAAACATTAGGGGTCGCTTGTATCGTCAGTTTCGGGGTGAGGCCATACATAACCCGCAGCGCAAACAGGTTACGTATCCTGTCCACCTCATTATAGGTCTCCGCAAAGGCGCGGATGCCTATCGCACCCTTCGGAACATTGCTTGCAGGGTCGGCCACTGGAAATAACTCCTGCGCATGCAGCGGTAATGCCAGCAAAACAAGTGCGATATAAAATAATAGTTTTCGCATAAGCCCTCCATACAAAGTTATGGGATTCTATGGTTGCTAATGCGTATAGGTATGGAAAACAAAAACCTCTGCATGGCAGAGGTTTTTGTATAAATATCTGGGAAAAATTATCCTTGCAATGCAGCAGCACCGCTCACTATCTCCGTAAGTTCGGTGGTGATAGCTGCCTGGCGGGCCCTGTTGTAGCTGATCTTCAGTGATTTAAGCAGTTCGTTGGCGTTCTCACTTGCTTTATCCATCGCAGTCATACGTGCACCATGTTCCGATGCGTTAGCATCCAGCACCGCCTTGAATACCTGTGTATTCAATATCTTCGGCATCAGTTCCTGCAACAATACACCCATAGATGGCTCGAAAATAAAGTCGGTAGATTTATCCCCTTTCTTTTTCTCTGTCTTTGGAATCGGCAGGTAGGCTTCAGCTGTAAATATCTGTGTGGCTGCATTCTTGAACTGGCTGTAAACAAGCTCCACACGGTCAAACTCCTTATTCAGGAAAGCCTTTTGTGCGTAGGTGGCAGCATTGCGTACGTTGTCAAACGACAGGTCGGCAAATATGCTCCAGTATGCGTCTACAACCTTATAGTTGTTGCGTACAAAGTATTCATAACCTTTCTTGCCAATAGGTAAGATAGTTACATTTCCTTTCGCAAACTGTGAAGCGTACTTGGTACTAATGACCTCACGCGTCAGCTTTATTATGTATGAATTATAACCTCCGCAAAGACCACGGTCGCTGGTGATAGGTATCATCAGCACACGTTCAGCCGGACGCTCATCAGCCAGGGGCATGCTGCCTTCTGACGAAGAACCGCTTACGATGTTACTCAGCATTTCCTGGAGTTTCTGGCTGTAAGGACGCATCTGGATAATAGCATCCTGCGCACGGCGCAATTTTGCCGCACTCACCATCTTCATCGCCTTAGTGATCTGCTGTGTAGAGGTTACTGACTTTATACGGTTACGAACTTCTTTAAGCTGTCCTGACATGTTTATGTAAAATAAAATGATATAATCGCGGCAAAATTACCACATTTTTCTGTAAGTAAAAAAAGTGATGCTGATACGCTTGAAATCCCGTTGAGCGGGCTATGATATATGGATAAAAGTAAAATTGTATCTCGCCGGCAATAGTTACAAATGGCGACATAGGTTTTCCGGGCCTTATTGCTCTTTCAACTCTTTAATAAGGATCACCGTTTCCGCCCACAATTCAGATTGCTTGGTACTGAAATCATTGGAATTGACAGCAATGTCTACATTATCTGCGTCAATCCATTTGATCAGTTTATTTTTATTAAAATAAAACCTGCTCACCTCCATGCGGGTCTTCTTATCGTCATACCATACAGAGTCACCATACGCCTTTGCCTTCTCCTCTGTATAACTCGTAGGCTTGTTGTACACAAAATTCTGTTTCACCGCCATTATCAGCATTCCATCATCGAAGTAGTATTCAGAAAATACCCTGTTGCTGTCTGTGTATCGCTCTGCTGTTATCTTCTTTACTTCATCGTCGCGGTAGTAACCGGTAATGCTCCCCGCATTAACTGTGGTAAGATCATCAACCTGTTTACGGGTGTAATCTTTGAGTTTCTCGTTAATGTGTGTGTAGTTCTTTTTTATATCCGCAAGTATATCCTCTTGCTTCTTTTTGCAGGACGATAAACAAAAGAATGACAGTAAAAATATAACAAGTAGTTGTCTCATAGCAGTCGCTGAAAGGCCGAAATTAATACTTTTTTGTTTGGTCGTCCGCAGTTCAATAAACGACCATGTTAATAGCCGGCCATTGCTCCCACCAGGCGCTTGGTGTAATCGTCCTTAGGGTGCATCAGCACCTGGTTTGCTGTGCCATTCTCCACTATTTTTCCGGCATGCATCACCAATACCCGGTCGCTGATGTAATGCACTACAGACAGATCGTGAGAAATGAACAGATAAGTGAGCCCAAACTCCTGCTGCAGGTCTTTAAGCAGGTTCAGCATCTGGGCCTGAATGCTTACGTCTAATGCAGAGACACTTTCATCACAGATGACCAACTGCGGACGCAGAGACAGTGCACGGGCTATACCTATACGCTGCCGCTGTCCACCAGAAAACTGGTGCGGATAACGGTGATAGGCATCTGCCGGCAGTTGCACCAGGTCCAGCAAGCGCATCACTTCCTTATGCGTCTCATTTTTGGGAACCATATTGTGTATTATCAGCGGTTCGCTCAGCATCTCGCCTATGGTCATACGCGGATTAAGCGATGAATACGGATCCTGGAAGATCATTTGTATCTGCCTGCGCACTTGTCGCCATTCGTTTACGGGAATAGTTGCCAGGTCTTGTCCATTAAATATCATAGACCCGCTATGCACAGGTACTAATCCGGTAAGAGCACGGCTCAGCGTACTTTTTCCGCTGCCGCTTTCACCCACAAGGCCCAGTATTTCTCCCTTATTGATAGAGAATGAGATGCCATCTACAGCTTTAAAATAGCTGGTAGGTTTACCCAACAGGCTCTTTTCTTCGGTGAACCAAACGTGCAGATCATTCACAGTAAATAGTGATTCTTGTATGGGTGGAACATTGATAAATGAAGATATATTTTCGGCAGTTGCTTCATTCTCCCCGGCTATAAGATCAGAGACTACCTGTAGCCTATGGCCTTTCTTATCAGGTGATGGCTTACAGGCCAGCAGGGCTTTTGTATAGCTGTTTTGCGGATCGTTGAGCACTTGCGCGGCAAGGCCGTACTCCATTAGCTCACCTTTATACATCACCAGCACATCATCGGCTATTGCAGCGGCCAGCGATAAGTCGTGTGTAATAAATATCATTGCAGACTGATGCTCCTCCTGTAGCGCCTGCATAAGTCGTATTATTTCCTGCTGCACGGTTACATCTAGAGCGGTGGTAGGTTCATCTGCTATCAGCAGCGCAGGATGGTTACACATGGCCATTGCTATCATTATCCGCTGTTTCTGCCCGCCTGATAACTGGTGCGGGTAGCGCCCATAAATTTTTGCAGGATCGGGTAGTTGCACCTTATTCAGCCAGTCTATGGCCAGTTGCTTTGCTGCATCTCCGCTTATTTTTTGATGTGCCAGTATTGCCTCCCGCAGTTGTTTGCCAACCGTCATTACCGGGTTAAGCGAACTCATTGGTTCCTGGAATACCATGCCTATATCGCGTCCCCGCAACTGTTGCAGGTTAGCCTGGGTAAGCGAGATGTCGGCTTTGTTTGTGGTAAGTTGCAGGTCTCCTGTCAGTGATGCCGTTTTAGGCAATAGTCCCATCAGCGCCAACGCGGTAAGCGATTTTCCAGATCCGCTCTCACCTACAATGGCAAGTGTTTTGCCTTTGCCTACCTTGAATGAAATATTATTGACCGCTGTGAACAGGGCGCTACGGTCGAACGTTATCTTGAGGCCATCGACCCGCAATATGTTTTTTTCTTCCTGCATCAAAACCGGAGATGCTTAACGGTCTGGCCGCCATTTATCAGTTGTTTCAGCGAGTCAATGCCTATCATTAAATGCTGGTCTACAAACTTCCTGGTCACTGCATTATCGCTTTCAGCCGTTTTTACACCTTCCGGCACCATAGGCTGGTCAGATACTAGTAGCAATGCGCCGGTAGGTATTCGGTTGCTAAACCCGGTAATGAAGATGGTGGCTGTTTCCATATCTATGGCCATGGCTCTTATCTTACGCAGGTATTCTTTGAATTCCTCATCATGCTCCCATACCCGGCGGTTAGTAGTGTATACTGTTCCCGTCCAGTAGTCCAGCGAGTGATCGCGGATCGTTGTAGAAATGGCTTTCTGCAACGCAAACGAAGGTAGGGCAGGCACTTCAGGTGGAAAATAGTCATTGCTGGTACCATCACCTCTTATGGCGGCTATCGGCAGTATCAGGTCACCTACATTGTTTACTTTTTTTAACCCGCCGCATTTCCCCAGGAAAAGCACAGCTTTCGGAGAAATGGCGGAAAGTAGGTCCATCGTAGTTGCTGCCGTAGGGCTGCCCATTCCAAAATTGATGATCGTGATATTTTCGGCGGTCGCGCATTGCATAGGTTTGTCGTGGCCCACAACCTGCACATTGTGCATTTTGGCAAAAATCTCCACGTAGTTGCTGAAGTTACATAGGAGGATATAATGCCCAAAGTCTTTTAGCGACTGGCCTGTATATCGGGGCAGCCAGTTCTCTACTATTTCCTCCTTTGTTTTCATACCTTAAAGTTAATACTTTTGAATAGAATGATCAACGTCGACTTTTCAAATATCCGGTTAAAGCTGAAGCAGGAAAATGATAAGACCACTGTCTTTGATCCCATCCGTAAAAAATGGGTCGTTCTCACGCCCGAAGAGCATGTGCGGCAGTATGTGATCCAGTACATGATCATCAGCATGAATTATCCGGCATCACTGCTGGCTGTTGAAAAGACGATTCAGGTAGGGACGTTGAACAAACGGTTTGATATAGTGGTCTACGACCGGGAACATAGGCCGTGGATGCTGGTAGAATGTAAGGCTCCCGAAGTTCCGGTCACGGAAAATACTTTGCATCAGTTACTCAACTATCAGCAAAGGATACAGGGTATTTACTGGTTACTTACCAATGGGCATCAGATCTTTTGTGCAGATGCGCGCGATACAGAAAACATTAGGTGGATGGACTCACTTCCCCAATATGATCTTTGAATATTGGTCGCCGCGCAGAATGTCGAGCGCCTTGTTTACCACTTCATCGTCTTTAAGGCTCACCGCATAATAACCATCGTCCCTGAACAGGTAACGGGCAAGCTGTGCTTTTATCTGCAGGTTAAAGTATCCGGCGTTGGCAGGCTTCGACAATTCTATCAGCACCCGTTTCTTCGTTCCCGGATCCAGCATTGCCAGGTAATCATTGGCTACTTGTGCGGGTGCAGTAAAAGACTTTGCGAAATCAGAGACACTGTTGAATTTCAGGTTAGGGCGGTTATGAATGAAGTAATCCCATATGGCTGTTTTCAGTTCCTGGCTATAGATCATAGACAAAAGTCCTGATGATAAACGGGAGGTGTCATAAGGTACAAACACATCGGGTTTGATGCCACCACCACCGTAAACTACACGGTGATTGCCGGTGAAAAAGCGGGTCGTGTCCGCAAGTGTAGAAGTGTCTGCTATGGTCAGTTCCCCATTCTCAAAACGCTTTTCATAATCCTCCATGTAGGCTTCTTTGCCTTTTGCAAAAGAACGCTGAATACATCGACCCGATGGGGTGTAGTACTTTGCTACTGTGAGCCGCAGTGCCGACCCGTCAGGCAGTTCATATTGTTTCTGCACCAGCCCTTTTCCGAAAGAGCGCCTGCCTACTATTACACCGCGGTCCCAGTCCTGTATAGCACCCGCCAGAATTTCGCTTGCCGATGCCGATCCTTCGTCAACCAATATAGCCAGTTTTCCGTCTTCAAAAACCCCCTTCTCCCCGGCCTTATACTCCATCTTTGGTGAATGTATCCCACGGGTATATACAATGAGTTTGCGCCCATCCAGGAAGTTGTCAGCTATAGAGGTAGCAGCATCCAGGTAGCCGCCCGGATTGTCTCTCAGGTCCAGCACCAATTGTTTGGCGCCCTGGCCCATCAGCTTTTTCAGCGCAGCAGTAAACTCATCATTTGTCGTCGCGCTGAACCGGTTTATTTTTATGAACCCGGTAGTGCCGTCCAGCATTATGCTGGCTTCTACACTATACAGCGGTATGATGTCGCGGGTTATTGCCACCTGCCGTACAGATCCGTTCGTCCGTTTGATGGTTACGTATACATTGCTCTTCTGCTTGCCCTTAAGCATGTGGATGATACGGTCTGAAGTAATATTTTTCCCCGCTACAATGCTGTCTCCAACTCTAAGTAACTGATCGCCTGTTTCTAAGCCTGCATGAGCAGCAGGGCCATTTTCTATTACATTCGTCACTTGTATGGTATCCCGTACTACAGAGAATTCAACACCGATACCGGAAAACCCTCCGTCGAGGTCATCATTGATTCCTTCCAGGTCTTCTGATGGGATATACACGCTATGGGGGTCAAGAGATTTTAGTACTCCGGAAATAGCGTCTTTATAGAGTACTTTATCACTGATGGTGTCAACGTATCTGTCCCTCACAAGGTCTATTACTTCATCCACACGAGCGCTGCGATTAATGACTGAACTGAGATTACGTTTATTACGCAGCGAGTCGCGCAAATTGAAACCCAATATCATTCCGCAGATCAATACTATTGAGAACAGTAGCGGGGTCCAAACCTTTGATCTATCACTTCTATTCGCGTCCATTGTATGAAAAACAGTATACAAAGGTATGCCAATAGCGGCGTAGCAAAAAGTTAATGATGTGCGGTTTGTCGGTTAATAATCCAGTGCCAGCCTGAATCCTATATTCCACTGGCGGGTGTCTTGCGGCATCCGGCTACGGTAAGTGGTGCGGCAGGTAATATCGTCGTCAAAATATGAGCCGCCCCGAAGCACGCGCTTAATACCTGTTTTGGGTCCTTTTGGGTCAATTTCATCAACCGTCTTTGAGTAATAATCTTCTCCATACCAGTCTGCGCACCATTCCATCGCATTCCCCGACATATCATAGATGCCCAGTTCGTTGGGTTGCTTTTGCCCCACAGGGTGCGTAGTTCCTTTTTCATGCCCGTTCCACGACACTTCATTGATCTTATTGCTCCCTGCATACAGGTAATTCTTAGTGTACTTGCCTCCTCTCGCTGCATACTCCCATTCAGTTTCAGTCGGCAATCTGTAATGTTTGGTCGGGAATTTCTCATTCAGTTTCCTGATGAATTCATGTATGTCATCCCAGCTTACCTTCACCACAGGGCAGTCGTCACAGTGTTTATTATCATAGTCAACGCCTGTATACGCCGGCGGATACATCCCCATTATCTTGCGCCACTGGCCATTGGTTACTTCATACTTAGCTATATAGTAGCTACCTATGCTTACCCTGTGCACTGGCCTTTCATTGTCATATTCGGCATCCTGGAAATGAGGATCGTCGCTGCCCATAAAGAAGCTGGCGCCCTTTACAAAGATCATCTGCATCCCCATATCTGTCTGGCTGAAAGAAGCCACACTTATCAATAAAGCTAATACTAACAATGCTGTCTTTTTCATAAATGGTCTGCTTCGTTTTTAAAATAGTTATTATAAAAACACAGGGCGAATGTACTAATTATCAGTAGCTAAAAAAAAGATGACACGACCGCAACGCTACATTTTGGAGTATCTCAGGCCTGCAAACACGATCTCCTCGGGTTTTGAAAAATAACAAGACCTGCTATTATAGCAGGTCTTGTATTAAGTGCGGCAAAGGAGATTCGAACTCCCATGCCCGTTACAGGCGCTACCACCTCAAAGTAGTGCGTCTACCAGTTTCGCCATCGCCGCATCTCGTATTTGATGGACGGCAAAGATAGTCAAAAAGTCAAAAGGTTGAAAAGTAAACACAGATTTTCATTCCAGGCGGCTATTGCCCGCCACTGCACTAATTTATGGCAAATTTTATAAAGCGTTTATCTGCAAGTTTACCTTCTTAGTATTATGCGGAATGTAGTACCCTTGCCCACTTCAGAGTGCTTTACATAAATAGAGCCGTGGTGGTATTTTTCTATTATTCGCCGCGATAACGACAGCCCCAGCCCCCAGCCTCTTTTCTTTGTGGTAAAACCCGGGGTAAACACCTTTTTAACCTGGTAGTTCGGTATGCCCTTGCCATTGTCCTGCACATCTACCCATACCTGTTGTGGGTGGTTAGCTATGGTAATATCTATTTTCCCATGCCCGGCCATGGCGTCCAGTGCATTGCGTATCAGGTTTTCCATTACCCAGTCAAGCAATGGGCCACTGATGTTTACAGGTATCTCTTTTTCTTTAGTGTGCAGGGTAATATCTACTTTTTTGGGCGCACGTTTGTGCATATACTCTACTATGCCCTCCAGTCGTGTTACCAGGTTTTCCTCTTCCAGTTGTGGTGCGCTGCCTACCTTGCTAAACCGGTCTGCAACCAGCTTCAGTCTGTCCAGGTCTTTCTGCATCTCAATGACCGCCTCACTGTTCTCGTCGTTATCTCTAAGTAATTCCAGCCAAGCTTCTATTGAGCTTAAAGGCGTACCAAGCTGGTGAGCTGTCTCCTTCGATAGGCCTACCCAGACCTGGTTTTGCAGGCTCCTGTGCGCAGTAGTCAATGCTATCAATACAACCAGCAGAAAAAGTATAATAATGGCCAATTGCACATAAGGGAAGTATCTCAGTTGCGTCAGCAGGTCAGACTCGCCATAATAAACATAGCTTTTCCCCGTACCGAAATCTACCGTTATAGGCAGATGCAACTTTTTAAATTCAGCCAACCGCTCCTGTATGAGCCGGGCGTTAGGCGCCAGCGATTTTGTAGTATCAATATTCTTAAAATCCTGTATGCCACCTTTCTCGTCAGTAATGATGAGTGGTATCGCATGGTTTTGTTCAATAATATTACTCGCAAATGCATTTTCCTGGTTGTTATTTGATTGCACTAACGTTTTCAAAGCGGCCGCCAGTTCCCGAACCTTTTTCGTTTCTTCATCAGCAAGTTTGCCGGCCAGTTGGTTGGTGTAATGCAGTGACGCGCCGACAATAAGCAGTGCAATAAGCGATAAATATGTTTTCCAATTTAAATACTGGCGCATATATGTTGCCTCCGATAACGAAGGATTGGTAAAAATATTATGATTTTGAAGGAATTACTATTATTTTTGCCAAGGAAATTATAATACTTCATGGACACCCAACATAATAATCACGGAACGGAATTAGATAACCCGCATGATATTGAGCTGAATAAGCCTTCAAAATCCCGTTTTCTTTTCTTACTCAGTTTCTTCGGCTTCTTCATTTTTGCGTGGTCTGGTTGTTACAACCTGTACGAGCATAAGACGCAGAAACCGGATAGTACGCCAGTGCCGAGTAATACCCTTTACGAACCAACCTATAAATAATCGATAGCACAATTCCGCTATGATCGTATGCCATAAGGATACAGCCGTTGTAATTTTAAGCTACAATGGTACTAAATGGCATGAGTTGTTTTTGCCAAAAATTGTAGAAGAAGCTGCTTCAGGGTATGAGGTTATCGTAGTGGATAACGCATCTACCGATGATACGCTGCTATATGTGCAGCGCAACTTCCCCACAGTAAAAACTTTGCAGATAGCTGTGAACCACGGCTTTGCAAATGGGTATTACGAAGCACTCAAACAGATCACCGCCAAATACTACATTTTACTCAGCTCTGACTTCGAAGTAACAGAAGGATGGTTTCCTCCGCTGCACAAAGCCATGGAGGCCGATGAATCACTGAGTGCCTGCCAACCTAAGATCCGCTATTGGCGAGACAGAGAATGTTTTGAATATGCCGGTGCCGGTGGTGGCTTTATGGACAAATATGGTTACCTCTTTTGCCGTGGCCGCATCTTCTTCGATATAGAAAAGGACAACGGGCAGTATGATGATAACATAGAAGTCTTCTGGGCATCCGGAGGCTGCTTCATGGTACGCGCGGACCTATACCATAAAGTAGGCGGGCTGGACAATGATTTTTATGCCCACATGGAAGAAGTAGACCTTTGCTGGCGGCTTAAAAATGCCGGGTACAAAATAGGCTACATAGCCAAATCGCTGGTGTACCATGTAGGCGGCAGCGTTATCAGCTATGGCAGCCCACAAAAACTTTATTATAATTTCCGCAACAACATCATCCTGCTCATAAAGAATGAGAAAGGCACCAAGCTACTCTGGCTATTCCCTTTCCGCCTGGTGTTGGATGGCATTGCCGGCCTGCGGCTGCTATTCACAGGTAAGGCAAAAGAGACCTTTATCATTGTAAAAGCACACTACCATGTATACCGCGAAATAGGCAAGTGGCTGAAACGCAGGCGCGAAAATAAGAAACTGCATATACGGCGTAACGAAGAAGGTATCTACAGTCGTAGTATAGTGTGGGATTACTTCCTGCTGCGCTGCAAAAAATTCACGGACCTCAACTGGCAGCCTAAAAAGTTAAAGTAAACCAGTCAGTGTTTAAGTCTTCCACATTGTATTTTTAGGCAAATAACCGCTCATCTACCTTTATCGGGCGCTGGCTAATGATCTTTACCTTATTAAATGCCGGATGTCCAGGATTAAGCAAGTAATTATATTCTTCCATCATTAATGCAGACGGCATTCTCAACGCCAGGTATTTATTCGATACGATAAAACGGTCGCCGATCGCTTTCAAGTGATCCGGTGGCGGGTTCGTCTGCCAATCTGCAGGTAATTTATCCGGCATCAGCGTAGATATGCTTTCATCAGGTATATCAATGGCTGCCATGCAAAACCCTTTTGCAGGCACCTTGCCTATGTGTACAACAGCCTCCAGTAAAGCCAAAGCGTGGTTTTGCGCAGTATAAACCATGTAGGTATCCTTGCTATTCCACCGCCCGCCATAAAGAGCCGCCCCTCTGCCGCTAAGATCAGTCACGTATCTGCAGTCTGTTATCCGGTATACGATCATTACGCAAAAATTCCGTGTTCTATTCTTCCCAGCTCATCCATTATCATCCCGATACCGATAGAAGTATCTAATAACTCTTTGGGTTTTTTATTCCCGAAAGGCAGCAATACACTATCCATCCATTGCCTGAAATTTGCTAAAGAGCCGAATACCTCAGCGCCACGGCTGTACACACCTGCCATTTCCACCATTCTCTCTGACTGCTCAGGAGATAGTCTTTGCTGAGCTGTGTACCGACGGAGCGTTCTATCAGAGGTGTGTATTATAGAGGCCATTTCTGTTAATGAAATGTCTGCTATCTCCATCAGGTGAGTCATCGCCTGTTTTGGGATACCCGACCTTATTACCTTTATAAAATCGCTGTTGTTTTTTATATCAGTAAAATCTTTTTTGCCCTCCATGCCCATTAACCCAATTGTGCGACTGGCGACAGTATCTTGCACATAGCCGTAAGGTATGGATGGCTCAGATACCATTGAAGGCTCGATTTCGTGGTGTTCGTAATCTTTTGTTTTCTTCTTTGGCTTTTCCATATTCGGACATTTGTCACAAATGTACACTCATTTGTCCGATTTGCCAAAATTTATTTTCCGGCAATCATACTTATTTCTACGTTCACACCTTTAGGTAAGCCTGATACCTGAACGGTTTCGCGAGCAGGAGCCCCGGACGAAAAGTAGCTACCATATATTTCATTCACCTGGGCAAACTGACCCATGTCGGTAAGGAAGATAGTAGTTTTGAGAATATTGCTAAAACTCATTCCTGCCTCCTGGAGAATGGCGCTTAGGTTTTCCATAACCTGCTTTGTTTCTGCCTGGATACTATCCATTACCAAATTACCAGATTTAGGGTCGATGGGTATTTGACCCGATATGAATAACATATCTCCGAACTGTACCGCCTGATTATATGGCCCTATAGGCGCAGGTGCATTGTCTGTACGAATTATTTTCTTTTCCATGAATACAAAAGTAATAATTCCCAACACCACTTTAGTATTTCCATATTCTATTGCAGATCACATTTTGCAACAAGTTCTACAGACAACATTCGACATATCACTACCTTTGCAGCGCCAAATGACAAAATACCTACTACATATAGATACTGCTAGCGACACAGGTACGGTAGCAGTGGCCGGTGACGGGAAAGTAATAGCCTCGCGCACCAGTAACGAATCACGTAACCATGCAAGCATCATAAATATAATGATAGCAGACGTGCTTGCCGAAGCCCAGATCACGTTCAAAGAGCTAAGCGCAATAGTAGCGTGCGGCGGCCCGGGATCCTATACCGGGCTGAGGATAGGCATGGCTACCGCAAAAGGGCTCTGTTATGCATTAGATATACCACTGATCATGGATAGCAGATTAGCACTTCTGGCATACCAGGCATATCTAAAAAAAGAAGCAGCATATACGCAATACATATCCTTGCTTACCGCACGTGATAAGGAATATTTTATCAGTATTTATGACCATAAATTCCAGTGCACATTACCGCCAAGACATATAGCCGAAGAAGAACTGAAACAAATAGTAGCGGCAAATGATAATATCCACCTAACCACAGATGCACCAGAATCAGTTATTAACTCATTGAACGTCAATAATTTGAAAATAAATACAGACATAAATATTCACGTAAATCCCTGGGCTTTGTATGCATTTGAGGAGTATAAATGTAATAGTATTGTAAATTTAGCTACGGCGGAGCCATTTTATCTAAAACAAGTTTATACCCATAAATAATTGAATACTAATAAGTTGCAACATTCTATCAATTAATTTTTTCATACTTTAACGCTCCGTTAACATTTTTTTTAAACATTATGCGTTTCATATCGCTTTAATTGAGTATGTTTGCAGCCCCATTCAATATGTGGAAAAACAACAGAGGCATAACAATAAATCTTTTTTTAATCAATTAACATCGTAAAATTTAAAGTAATGGAAACGACTGTATCAGCAAACACTCTGGTTATTCGGAAAAGCGAAGGTTCTAACGAACAAATTAAATTAGACTACGTAGCAGTAAAGAACGCTGCTATGACCTTAAGGGCTATCAACCACAAACTGCGTCAGCAGATTGTTAAGTTGCTGGAAGAAAACAAGCGCATGAATGTAACAGACATTTATGTGAAATTGCGTTTAGAGCAGTCAGTAGCATCACAGCACCTGGCTATCTTACGTCGTGCTAACATCGTTATCACTGAGCGTGATGGTAAGTTCATCCACTATGCATTGAACCACCAGCGTATAGCAGCAGTTGCTAAGTTCGTAAACGAACTGGTACACTCTGAAGAAGCTAACGCTTAATTCAACAGTGAACGCCTCTCATAAAAATGCCCCGGATTTCCGGGGCATTTTTATTTATACCCGGAGCACTATAATTATTAACCAAAAGTTGAAATACTGTGTGTGAATTTTAAGCGGGCATTATCCATTCTTTACACTCTCCCATGTCTTATACAATGTTTCCTGCGCCGGCCTATTGGCGGGTATCTCACTCAGCGGATCACAGGCAATAAGGCTATCGTGACAATCCTGCGGAAGTAACTGATAAAGGCGAGTGCCCTTGGTTTTCCAGGCCAGCATTTCATCACTTACCTCTTTTATAATTTTAGCGGGGTTGCCAGTGACAACACTCCTCGCAGGTATGACCATCTTTGCCGGCACAAAAGTCATCGCACCTATAATTGATCCGTCACCTATCTCGGCTTCGTCCATAAGGACAGAGTTCATGCCGACGAGCACATTGCGACCAACGTGTGCGCCATGTATGATAGCGCCGTGCCCTATATGCGCCCCTTCGCGTAACGTGATGGTTATGCCGGGGAACATATGTATAGTGCAGTTTTCCTGCACATTGCAGCCATCTTCTATGACTATACCGCCCCAGTCGCCACGAATAGCAGCGCCGGGACCAACATACACATCTTTACCAATAATCACATTGCCCGTAACAGCAGCCTGCGGGTGGACAAATGAAGACGGATGAACGACCGGTATAAACCCTTTGAAAGAATAGAACATACATCAAAAGTAAAAAACTAAACCAATAGATGCACCGCCCCTTTCCCTACTCATTGCCTGTTTTAAAAAATAGGTTATCATATTTGAGCAAGTCGCTCGGAGCTTGTACAATAGTGATGCCGACATTACCTTTAGTATATCTTACAACAGCCGGGTCTTGCGATATTTTATATCTTTCCTCTAATAGTATAGTATAATAATCTGCGCCAAGGCCGCGGAAGTGAACCGACAAACCTGTGGCGGAATTTTCATTATTATCCGCTACATTTTCCCCATTATTAAAATATGCCATTGTGGATAAGTCTGCATTGTCATTTGCTTTAATATCGCTTACTGGTAAGGGTTCTGAGGCTTTTTCGGGTGTTGTGGTTTCCCCATTCAAATCCCCATTTTGGAACGAGAGTGAGAGCGGCATGTGAGTGTGCGGGTCGTTTCCGGAATCAGACGCATTAGGATTGGAAGTATCGGGCGTGGTTTTGTTTTCCGGTTCTTTGGGGATGATGACTTTGGCGGGAATGATGCTTTTGAGCAAATCCTTTTGGGCATTGCGGGCCTTGTTGTCTTCTTCTTCGGTGGTAAGCCAATTTTCATATTCCTTATCTTCTTTGCGGCCTTTGGCGTTGAAGTCGAGCGCATCGGCTTCTCTTACCTTCGATTGTATGTATTCATTCATATAGGGCATCATCTGTTTGGCTACACCTTTCGCTTTCAGGAATGTAGTGAACTCCGAAAACAATTCGATATTATCAGAAACGGGCCTGCGGTCGCCGGCGACAGACTTGATGGTGGTGGCGAGCTTGCGCATAATTTCAGATTCCTCCTTAGTGGGATATGGACGGTCTTGCCGGTTTTCAATATCGCGATTGATAGCGCCGAGCTGATTATAATATTGTTCTACCAGCACTACGGGTGCATTGCGAACGATATAGCGCGCGCGTTTCCAGTTGCCCTCTCTCATCCAATTGTAGAGGGTCTTACGATCAATATCTAACTGCTCTGCTATCTCCTTCTGCGTGAAATCTGTATGGAGATAGAGGTATTGGGCTTTTTGTTGTTCGTCTGTCATAACAAGAAATTTTGATGATAGTTGATTTTTGGGCACAAAGGTCGGGCGGGATATTGGGTATGCGAAAACGACTTTTAATGATACTACAGAAAACAGGGTATGATCTGCAGCTATTGCGATATCATTAAAATTTCTTTGCGCCATAGGCAAGGGTTTGAGCCGAAAAACGCAGTTATTTTTTGACTATCAAAAAATGGGGGTGATAAGCGGGCAAAAAACGTGTACTCCGGCAAAACTTCGCATAGGTTGCCTTTATATGCAGAACATAGCGGTGCAATTCAAATGTTCGCGAATTGGGTAGCCCGCTCCGGGGCCCGCCTTCGCTGAAAAAGCTTCGGCGGGCGATGCAAGATGCCTGTTGGTATAATGCTCCAGCGGTAGCTCCGCTGGAGCATACTGGTTCTTAGGTAAAATAATGCAGAATTTGAAATGTACCGATACAGAGCCGTGCTAACAAATATTCAGATTAAATTATGTAGGTTTGTAATAGGGATTTCCCACCTATCTGTTCAAGGTAATCTGCCATTTGTTAATGGGCGGTTACACTTTATACTTTGTAGTTTAGAATTTATAGCAGAAAATGACCGAGCAACAAACCATATTTCTTGCCAAGAGCGAAATAAAGGCGAACGACCTGGAGCATAAGCGCAAGGTGGCGTTCAATATTAATAAGTATAACGATAGTGTAGTAAAGGGCAAAAAACAATTTAGTGACCTGGACAGAGCCAGGCAGAAAGCCAAGAACATAAAGTGGAAGACGATAGAGAACCTGGATAAATACCTGGAGCAGTTTGAGAAAAATTTTACAGCGCAGGGTGGTAAACTGATATGGGCGGAAACGGCTGAAGACGCCCTACAGGAAATACTGGCGATATGCCGTGAGAAGAACACCAAGCAGGTAGTGAAGGCCAAGAGCATGGTAACAGAGGAGCTGCACCTGAACGAATTTCTTAAGGAGCATGGCATAGACTCTGTAGAGACCGACCTGGGTGAATATATACAACAACTGGACGGAGAGCCTCCCTACCATATAGTAACCCCGGCCATGCACAAGAGCAAGGAAGACGTGGCGCGGGTGTTTCATGATAAACTGGGAACGGAGCCTAACCTGACGCCACCGGAGATAACGAAGATAGCCCGCAAGAACCTGAGGGAGAAATATATAACTGCAGAAGTGGGTATAACCGGCGGCAATTTTCTGCTGGCGGATATAGGCGGCGTGTGCGTGACAGAGAACGAAGGTAATGGCAGGCTAAGCACTACATTTCCGAAGACACAAATATCTATAGTAGGGATAGAAAAGCTATTGCCGAGCATCAACGACCTGCAACTATTCTGGCCGCTGCTGGCCACTTACGGCACGGGGCAGCAACTGACTGTATACAACACCATATTCACCGGGCCCCGCAAGGCCGATGAAAATGATGGCCCGGAAGAAATGTATGTGATACTGCTGGACAATGGCCGAACCAACCTGCTGCGCAAAGAAGTACGCGAAAGCATGTATTGTATACGCTGCGGTAGTTGCCTGAATGCCTGCCCGGTATATAAGAATATAGGCGGCCATGCTTATGGCGCCACATACAGCGGCCCGATAGGGTCTGTGATAACGCCGCACCTGAACGGGATGGCGGAGTACAAACACCTAAGCTATGCCAGCAGCCTTTGCGGCAACTGCACAGAAGTGTGCCCCGTGAAAATAAATATACACGAAATGCTGCTGGAGAACCGCGCGATAGCTACCGAGGAGCAGCTAAACGGAACTGTAGAAAATATAACGTGGCGCCTGTGGCGCGACGCGATGATGAGCCGCCGGATAATGAACCTGGCCGGCCCTGGCATAAAAAATAAAGTGATCAATAAACTGTTTGCCGCGAGTTGGGTCAAACATAGGGGCGAGCTGCAATTTGCCGAGCGGTCGTTCAACAAAATGTGGAAGGAGCGGCAGAAAAAATAAATGCCCGTATGGAAACAGTAGTTGTATATAGCGCTAAAAGCAGTAATCGTCTGAAGTATACTTTGGACTGGCTACTGAAGGAGCGATTGCAACTCAACTACACGCTCACCCATAATGAATCAGACATAGAAGGTGAACCTTTCTTTATAGCCTACGGCCTTCCTTTATTGAAAGGTAAGACAAGCAAGGGGTGCAGGATACCGGATGCGGGCCTGCTGTGGGAAACAGAAGTGAAGCAGCAAGAGCCGACAACCGGAAAATGGAAAGATATACCCACTCTGTTTGCTACGGACGATAGCGGCGCCAGCCTGCCATTTGACCTATTCTCAGCAGTGTTCTACTTACTGTCACGGTATGAGGAGTACTACCCCTACAAGGCTGACAAGCACGGCAGATACCCTGCCACCAACAGCATACTACACAAGCAGGGATGGCTGCAACGACCGGTAATGGATGAATGGGTATGCCAACTGAGGAAGCATATACAAACGACCAGCGGTATGCACCTGCAGCCGACACACTTCCTGTTTCAGCCGACCTACGATATAGACATGGCATACAGTCACCTGCACAAAGGCGTGGGCCGTATAATAGGCGCCTATATGCGCGCGCTGCTGAAAGGAGATGTGAAGCAAATAAGCGAGCGCACACAGGTGCTGAAGAACAAGCAGAAAGACCCGTTTGATTCGTTTCGCTGGCTGCGGCAACTACATAAGGAATATGACTGCAGGCCAGTGTACTTTGTATTATCGGCATTCAAGACAACCTTGTATGATAAGAACATACACCCCCAGCACCCTGCCATGATGCGGGTGATAAAGAACCTGGCAAAGGAAGGTACTATAGGTGTGCATCCGTCGTACTACTCTGACAAAGACGATACGCTGGGTAAGGAGAAAAAGATGCTGGAGCATATTTCCTCGCGCTCCACACACCTATCCCGGCAACACTATATAAAAGTAAAGACCCCTGAAACACAGCGGCGACTGCTGGAGAACGGAATAACAGAAGACTACAGCATGGGATACGGTGCTTATCTAGGCTTCAGGGCAGGGACGGGGAACTCGTTCATGTGGTATGACCTGGAAAAAGAAGAAGTGACGAAGCTAAGGATACATCCTTTCTGCTTTATGGATACCACGGCCCACTTTGAAGGAAAGCTATCTGTAGCCGATGCGTTTGCGAAGCTGGATGAAATGAGCAAGCGACTGGAGCAAACAGGCAGCACACTGATCACCATATTTCACAACTTCTCGCTGGGGACAAGCAATGAGTGGCGTGGATGGCGACAAGCTTACGAGCATTTCCTGGCGGAGAAAACTCAAGTAGCGCAGAAGCAACACCATGCGGTTGTGGAGTAGGTACCGATCAGATGCTACTATTTTTTGTTAACTATACCCAGTTAGCATTTCAAATCTTCGCGAATTGGGTAGCCCGCTCCGGGGCAAAAAAATCTTAGATCGTTTTTACTACAAAGCGGTAGCTCCGCTGGAGCATACTGGAAATTTATGTAAAAAAGGACGAAGAGTTGAACTGCACCTCCAGTTACACGCAGTAATAGCCAAATCATAATATTTGCTAACTTTGATAAATGGCATCAATTCGCAATTTGATAAATAGATTTATTGATTGGCTCATGGAGTTAGGTGATATCAGACGACGGTATTATAAAGATGAGTATGGTATTGATACTGCCGATCAAACATTGTCTAATAAGGAGTTGGAGAAAATAACTAAAATAGTAGACGAGAAGTTATTTGGCATACACCGAAAGAACGAGTAAGAGGCTACATTATTCAGTGGCCTTTTTTTCATGAAAAATAAAAACATCAGGAAGAACAATATCCCGGCAAAGAAAAAAGCATGAATATTAAACGTAAGACTATTGGTAGTATCGTAGGGTCTTTAGTAGTTATCGTCATTTTACTTTTTGGCAGACAGATAACAAGCACCGTTGAAGCCCATCATTGGGTAGGTGTGATATTATTAATGTGTGCGCTGGCTTTTATTTCATGGGGTATGTTTTGGCGAAAAGAAGATAAAGCCTAAAAACATCCTGTTTGTGGCTCAAATTGAACTTATTTTTTATTGCGTGTAAATGGGTATTGCTACCAAATTTTCTTCCCCGATAATTGCCATATCTATTTTTGTGCTGTCATAAGTTTAGTATTTTTGTGTTATGGCTGAAGCCGTTAAAAAAGTTGTTGATAGAAAGAAGCGCGGCAAGTACCATGAAAAGTTAGCCGTTAAAGGCTCTTTCATGGATATTATAGCCGCTTCGATGAAACACGCTGATAAGAATAGCGGACCTAAAAAGAAAGCATGAAATGGCTGTTTGCCATATTAACAATAGCAATCGAGATATTGCTTGTTAACTTCTTGGAGAAATATTTTATCGTAATTTTTATTGTTTTTGGTATGGCTGGTTTGTTTATCAAATCAATTAATAAAAACAATTCTTCATTTCAGAATAAAATTGCGTGGGGGATATTGGTTGGGACTGGTTCTACAATTGTTATTTATGGGATACTGATGCTTTGGCTACTAAAACAGCTTACCTACATCACCTGCGTGTAAATGGGTATGGTTACCCTATTTTCTTATAAACACCCTAGTGCCGATACTGACAAATGTATACAGTTCTTCAATGTCTTTATTGCGGATGGCGACGCATCCATCCGTCCAACAAACGCCATTGTCGATGATGTCGTCACCGCCCTTCCATACGCCGTGGATGCCTACATCGCCGCCGATGCGCGCGGATGCCGGGATGGCGCCGGAAGCCTTGAGCTTGTTGAAACTCGCGATAGAAGAATCGTTGGGATAATTAAGCAGCATGAATTTATCGTACTTTGATGCAGGGTTTTTACTCTTTATTATGAACCATCCTTCAGGTGTGCAGCGGTCGCCCTCCATGCGTTTGTTTTCCAGTGGTTTGGGCCCAAAAACAGCCTTGTAACTGCGCACCAGCCTGCGCCGGTAGTATACCTCTACATTGTATTTAGACTTGTTGACCACGATCATAACAGAATCTTTGTTGAGGGTATCGGGATCAATAGGGCGACGGTTTACATTTACAACAGGCGGGATGACCAGCGTTTCTGTGATCTTGTCCTTACCCTGATCGTATTGTATAGTGCGGATTGTATTGCCCTTTGCATCCTTATGCTCTTCCAGTATCTTAATATTGTGGGGCGGAGGAAGTTCTTTATCAGCAGCGGGTTTTACCTGGGCCTCAGCAGCATGAAAACAAAACTGTGTAAATAGCAACAATGTAAAAACATAAATCAATCTGAAAGACTTCATCCCGTGCTTATTTCAATTTGCTATTTGCTTAACTGCTTGTACTCTGCATAAGAGATCATCTTGTAGTCGGGAGGTATCCTGAAGACAGCGTTCTCGATAGGGCCGGGCTCAATTTTCTCTATCTCGAATTCCATTTCCACACTATCCTCATCGCGGTAAGAGAAAGAAACCGGTAAGAACTTAGCGGCAGGGAAACGTTCGAAAGTAACGGCCTGAGCAGGGCACCAGTCCTTGGTGTACACAATGTCGGAATTAGAACCATCGGTATAGTTTACATTTCCTTTGTAGGATGCGTAGCCGGCTATCTTTGTAGTGTTGGCTATCTCATTCTTCATAGTATAGTTACTGAACTTCTGTTGTTTTCTGAGCAGTTCGTCCATGTCGGACTGGATGGCAAATTTTTTCCCGTTCCTGTTTTGCAATGAGTATACCTTGCCGGTATTGCAGTTGAGCAGCACCACATCCTGGAAGCCATTATTGAGCTTGAGTTCCTTTCGTATCTCGCCACCCTTGATAACAAAAGTATACCGGCCTGTGAGCTCTTTCTGGTCAGCCGACCTGAGCTTTACGACGTATATAATAGTGCCTTCGGCAAATGGTTTCTGTGCCATCGCGGCAATGCGCGGAAGCAGGAGCAAGAGCAAAAAAATGTAGATTCTTCGGCCCATAACAAAGTTGTGAGGATATTAAATGGTTAATTCCCGATACAAATTAAGATATTTATAACAATTTCAACGGATTTAGCCATAATTATTTGCGATCTGCCACTTTTTGCAAGGGCTAAAATCCGTACCTTTCCTTACTTATTTTTTATGGAGCGAGCTATGAATTTTCTGAAAAAATTAAAGGGCGCCAGGGGCTTTGCGGCGGGCGTGATACTTATGGGTGCGGTGTGTTTCTTCATTCATGCCAAGACAGAAGATCCTTATTTTGAAATATCGAAGAACCTGGATATTTACGCAGACCTGTTCAAGGAACTGAATACTTATTATGTGGATCCGATAGAGCCGGGAAAATTAGTGAAGACAGGCGTGGACGCGATGCTTGAAGACCTGGACCCTTATACGAACTACATAACTGAAGCTGATATAGAAGACTACCGGTTTATGACCACAGGCAAGTATGGTGGTATAGGCGCCAGCATGCGTAAAAAAGGCGATGACATATACATAGGTGATGTGTATGAGAACAGCCCTGCGCAGAAAGCAGGCCTGCATCCCGGCGATCTTGTAGAGTCGATAGACAACCAGGTAGTGAAAGGCAAGACCATTGATGATCTAAGCCTGCTGCTGAAGGGAACACCCGGCACGCAGATAAACATAAAGATAAAAGACGCCTACACGAATACGGTGCTGCAAAAAATGGTGACCCGCGGCGAGATAGAAATATCGAGTGTGCCTTATTACGCGCTAATAGGGGAACAGAACAATATAGCTTATGTGCGGCTGACACAGTTCACGCAAGGATGCGCGAGGCAGGTAAGGGATGCATACGATAGCCTGAAACGTGAACAGCCTAACCTAAAGGGCGTAGTGCTGGACCTTAGGAACAACCCGGGCGGACTGCTGGAAGAAGCGGTAAGCATCTGCAACATATTTGTAGATAAAGGGCAGCTGGTGGTAAGCACCAAGGGAAAGATACCGGAGATGGATAAGGACTATAAAACAGCCGGCCCTATCTGGGATAAAAATCTTCCACTCACTGTGATCGTGAACCATTCGTCGGCATCGGCATCAGAGATAGTGGCCGGTACCATGCAAGACCTGGACCGTGGCGTGATCATAGGCGAACGCTCATACGGCAAGGGCCTGGTGCAGGTGGTGAGGCAACTGGGATTTAACGCGAAACTGAAACTGACCATAGCGCGCTACTATACCCCGAGCGGGCGCTGTATACAAGCTATAGACTATGCGCACCGCAACGTAGACGGATCAGTAGGCTTTATACCCGACTCGCTGAAACAGGCCTACAGGACGAAGGTGGGCCGTATAGTGAAGAGCGGCGGCGGTGTATTGCCAGACGTGCTGATAAAGGATGAGCCTATGAGCACGATAGCAGTAACGTTGTATACGAAGAACTACCTGTTTGACTATGCAACGGAATATGCGCGGCAACACCCAACTGTCGTAGCCGCGAATAAATTCGCAATGACAGATGCAGAGTTCAACCAGTTTACAAAATGGCTGGAAAATAAAGACTACTCCTATAAAACGGAAACTGAGATTGAGCTGGACTCTGTGAAGAAGACGGCCATGAAAGAGAATTATTATGAGGGATCGAAAGATGAGTTTGACAGGCTGAAAGACAAACTATCTCATGATAAAAAGCAAGACCTGCTGAAGCATAAAGACCAGGTAAAGCAGATGCTTGAAAACGAAATAGCCTCACGTTACTACTACACACGGGGGCGTATAGCGCAGGGTTTGCAGTATGATAAGGAACTGGATAAGGCGCTGGCGCTCATCAACCAGCCGGTGGAATACAGCGCCCTGCTGAAACCCGGGAAGTAGTGAAAAATAACCATCCAACTTAGTAGAAGTTACTTTGACATCCTCACTTAATGAGCGTGAGCAGCCTCATATATGTCTGTAACAGTAGCTTCTCCTTCAAATAGTTTGATGATCTTTTTGTGTTCATCGTATAAAGCGAGATCAGGGACGACCTTGGTGCCGTAGAAGGTGCTGTAGAAAAATTCATAATCACGGCCGACAAGTACAATGTTCTTATAATCTCCAAGGTGATACTTTTTGTAGAACTCCCGAAGATCGGTCATGCTGTGCATAGGGGTCATCATATAAAACTGAATATCGCTAAGTGAATCCATGCCCTTTGTGAGCGCCTTCATTTGCCGCTGGCAGTGCTTGCAATCGAGCGAAAAGAAGACGAGCATTGTTTTCTTACCGGCGGGTATATTGAAGGTATTGAAGATGGTGACGCTATCCATCTCCCTGATATTGAATGCCGGGAGCTTGGGGTATTTCTGGTAAGGCCTCAGGGTGTCGGCTGCCGCGGTGTCTTTCTTTACTTCTTCTTTCTTGCCCTGCGCGAACGCATGGGCAATGGACACAACAAAAAGCAGTACCAGCAAAAACGATCTTTTCATGATAATAAAGTTAACAAAAATATGCCAACATTCAGGACGACCGTTTTACGTCTATGAGCTTCACCTGTACTTTGGTATTGCCATTGTATTCGTTCTCTTCAATATTATATAGCATATCGAAGGGGCCATTGCGTACTATCTCGTATTTGTCGGCGAGGCCAAAGCCTATGCCCTCGATGACTGCACCATTTGTCTGGTGGGCCACTATCTTCAGGTGCATTTCCTTGACCACATTAGATGATCCCTGATAGTCGAACAAGTGCCGGGTGATGAACACGGGTTTCATGTTGGCCGGGCCATATGGTTCGAACTGCTTTAATAAATTGTAGAAGGCCGGTTTTACGAATGACAACGGTATCTCGGCATCAATCTCTATTTCGGGTATCTCCTGATCCGGGGTGATGGTGGCAGCAACAATATCCTCGAACCGGGCGATGAATTCATCTACCTTATTTTCGTTCATAGTCATGCCGGCTGCATAGAAGTGGCCGCCATAATTCTCCAGCAGATCGCGGCACTCATGTATGGCCTCGTAAATGTTGAAGCCAGAGACGGACCGTGCGGAACCTGTAGCTTTGCCATTGGCCGAAGTAAGCACGATAGTGGGCCGGTAATAATGATCTATCAGCCGGGAGGCTACTATACCTACTACGCCTTTGTGCCAGTGTGACCTGAACAGTACAGTGGATTTACGTTTCGCCATTTTTGCATCGCCATCGAGAATAGACAGGGCTTCTTCGGTGATGCTCTTATCTACTTCTTTGCGATCGTCGTTGTCGGAATGGAGGGCAGCGGCGAGCGCGCCTATTTTATCCGGGTCTTTCTCGATGAAGAACTCTACGGCTTTCCTGGCATCATCCATACGTCCTGCGGCATTGACCCTGGGACCGATAACGAATACAAGGTCGGGTATTGTGAGCGCTTTTGTGACACCGCCTAATTCTTTTAGGGTGGCAATAGCGAGGCAGGGAGATTCGTTTATTCGTTTAATGCCGTAGAAAGCCAGTATCCTGTTCTCTCCATCTATAGGTACTATATCAGCGGCTATGCTGGTGGCAACGAGGTCGAGATATTTGTATACTGCTTCCATGGGCTGCTTCCACTGAATAGCCAGGGCGGACGCCAGCTTGAAGCCAATGCCGCAGCCACTTAGTTCTTTGTAGGGGAATTTGCAGTCGTGCTGCTTAGGATTAAGGATAGCAAATGCCGGCGGCAACTGAGCATCGGGTAAGTGGTGGTCGCAAACGATGACATCTATACCCAGCGACTGCGCATAAGTAATGTGCTCCACGGACTTGATGCCACAGTCTAATGTTATAAGCAGTGTGTAACCATTGTTGTGCGCATGGTCTATACCCTGGCGCGATATGCCATAGCCCTCGCGGTAACGATGTGGGATATAGTATGCGAGCTCGCCATCATAATTTTCTTTGAGGAAAGAATAGACCAATGCTACTGATGTGGTGCCATCCACGTCATAATCGCCATAGACCATGATACGCTCATGCCATTCCATAGCTTCTGTAATACGATCAACTGCTTTTTTCATTCCCTTCATGAGAAAGGGATCGTGCAGCTGAGATAATTCGGGGCGGAAAAATAATTTTGCACTTTCGTAATCTGTTACGCCACGTAAAGCAAGAACCCTGCATATTGCCGGGCTTATTTTTAGTGCGTCATAAAGCTTCTGTACAATTGCCTCATCTACGGGTCTAAGGGTCCATCTTTTTTCAGGCTTCATTTCCGAAATCCAGTTGTTGTACCGCGTTGTGATATTCTGAAACCCATCCATCCAGCGTACCGGTAAATCCGCTGTTGCCTATATTCGTTAAGAAGTCGCCCTCGTTCATGATCTGTGCCAGGAGTTTGTCCTGGGCCTGTATGCACTGTATGGCGGTATTGTATGGTGTATGTGTGAAAGAGACCATTTCATATACCGATACAAACTGCTCGGGATAACGTTTCCCCAGCTCTTTCTCTATTTTCTTTCGTTCCAGGAATAGGGGGTCTGCTACTTTATCGCGCATTTCGGTGAAGTTAGTCAATGCAAGCTGCGCTACCGCATCGCCGTTGGGCTTTCTTCGGATCTCATAAGCTTTAAGTATCGTATCCCAATCATCGCCATGGGTATCCAGTAAAGAGGAGAGCACGGTGCAGTCTTCGAAGCCGGCATTCATGCCCTGGCCATAAAAAGGCACTATTGCATGCGCGGCATCGCCTATGAGGGCGCTCTTGCTTTGATAATGCCAAGGGAAAATATGTGTAGTGATAAGCGAGGAAGTAGGATTGGTAAAGAAATCGTGGAGGAGGGCAGGCATGAGGGCTTTCGCATCAGCAAACTGTTTGCTGAACAGGTCTGTTACGTCCTGCTCGGTATTCAGCTTTGCAAAAGACATACCTTCCCCTTCAAACGGCATGAACATGGTGCAGGTGAATGTGCCATCAGTGTTTGGCAGGGCTATCATCATATACTTACCGCGCGGCCAGATGTGAAGGGCATTTTTTTCCATGAGCCATTCACCGTTGGCACCGGGTAGTATGGCCAGCTCCTTGTAGCCGTATTCGAGGTAGTTCTGCGATGAATTGACCCGGTTCATCCTGGTATAGCTTTCGCGCAGGGCGGAGAATGCGCCATCTGCGCCGAAAAGGAGGTCGGCCTGGATGGTTTTCTGCGAACCGCCCGGTAATTCGAAATGGAGAGTGTTATTTGCTACGTCGACACCTGTGCAGCGATGCTCGAACTGAATAGTGACACCATGCTCCTCTGCGAGGGTCATCAGTTTTTTGTTCAATTCGCCACGGCTTACAGAGTAAATGGCTTCGTTGTTCCTACTGTAGGGCTGAAATGCGGTATTGCCATCGGGCTGGTGCAGGTAGCGGCCATACATGGGAATGGCTATGGGCTCCATATCTTCCTTCAGGCCGGCCAGTTCCAGGGCTTTCCAGCCGCGGGCACTCATGGCGAGGTTGATACTTTTGCCGGCGCTGATATTTGCGGCACGCATATCGGGCCGACGCTCGTAGATGCAGACCTCATAACCACGCTTGCGAAGGATAATTGCCAATAGGGAACCAACCAGTCCTGCACCTAAAATTGTAACCTGCCGAGCCATAAATAGTATTTAGAGAGCAAAATAAGAAAATTTACGCGAAGCTGCCTGCGAGTGGTGGGTTTTCCTGTAGTCACAAAGCAAGATGCGACTTATTAAAAATAAGTATTCACTGCAAATTCAAATTGACTAATAAAAATCTTCTTGAACGCCGTGATATTGTTTTGTTCGTAGAATAACAACATCGCTTTTTTGTAATCAATAGAATCAACCGTTCTAAAAGAAATAGGACAATAGTTATTGTTGATCAGGACGGCGTTGCTTACAATTCTTGCTGTTCTCTTGTTTCCGTCATTAAATGCCTGGATGTAGGACAGGAGCACTAATGTGAGCAATGATTTTTCAAAAACGTTATTCTTGCTATTCACCAGACGACAGGTATCCTCCAGTGCTTCCCTGATTTGAAACTCATTATCAAGCGGCTTGTAATTAGTACCGGATATACCCATCTGGCGTTTTCGGATATTCCTGTCGACATCCAGTTCCTTTACCAGGATGCTGTGAATATCCTCTATCCTTGAAACTGTAAGCGGGTTAATATAAGTTGGGTCTGCAATGATAAAATCCAAAGCATCCTTATGGTTAAGCAGCATTACAGCCTCATCTTTTGTTTTGCCTGCCGCGGTTTGCCTGTCTTTCAGCAGCCGCTCTGTTTCCAGCAATGAATAAGTATTGCCTTCTATCTGTGACGATTTCCAGCTTAGATCGATGGCAAGGCGCTCCAGTTCTTTTTTATACTCAGATGTTGAAAGCTTTGAAATGTTCTCTGTATACTTAGCCTGCAGATGGTTTAGAAATATGAGATCATCATTAGTCAGCACAGATATTTTGCTTAAAGTGTCATTAATGAGTGTATGGTTAAAACGCTTCCTGACCTCACGCTCGTCAATTTCCTTTTTGAAATACTCTTCCAACTCTATCGTATGCAGTACCTCATACGCCGGTCCAATCAGGTATTTTGTTCCTTTACCTCTTCCCGATCTGATAACAAGACTTTCAGAAGATAATGTATCTAATGCCCGTTTAATGGTTGCATAGCCTATCTCCACTCCAAGGCCTTCGTGAATTTCCCTGGAAGAAAGTGACGGATGAATTTTAATGAATTCCAGAATCTCGTTACGGTAGTTCATTTGAAATTTGGCCATAAGCGCCATTTGTGGCTCATAAATGTACTAATTATGGCTCAAAACAGGATGTTTTTGAGCTTTATTTGAAGCTATAATGAGCCAGAAACTTCCCGGTGAGCCGGAAAGACATAAAAAAAAGAGACAGTGATTAAACTGTCTCTTTTTAAGAATTGCTAAAAAATTACTTCTTTTTAGCAGCTACCCTTTTCTTTGGGCCAGCGTTCTTTTTAGCTGCTGCTTTTTTAGGAGCTGCCGCTTTTTTAGGAGCTGCCTTTTTAGGAGCCGCTTTCTTAGCAGGTGCTGCTTTTTTAGCAGGAGCTGCTTTCTTTGGTGCTGCTTTTTTAGGAGCCGCTTTCTTAGCAGGAGCTGCTTTCTTAGCAGGTGCTGCTTTCTTTGCTGTTGCCATAACTGTGAATTTAAGGGTTAAACAAAAACCTTCATAATGGCAAAATCGCCGTAGGGGGTTAGGCCTCGGCGATTTCTGTATTAACTGTCTTTACTGATATTAATGTTTTAGTACGTGTCTTTCGGAATTCTACAATACCGTCGGCAAGCGCGAATATTGTAAAGTCTTTACCTAATCCTACATTATTGCCCGGGTGGTAAACTGTACCCCTCTGGCGCACTATAATGTTGCCATTGATTGCCGGCTGACCACCGAAAATCTTTACACCTAATCTCTTGCTATGCGAATCACGGCCGTTCCTTACACTGCCTTCGCCTTTTTTATGTGCCATTTTACTGTATTACTATTACGATTTAAAATTACTATAAATTATGCTATTGCGTTTATTTTTATTTTGGTCAGGCACTGGCGATGACCATTTTTCTTCTGGTAGCCCTTACGACGGTTCTTTTTGAAGATGATGACCTTATCACCTTTCAAGTGGTCAATAATTTCAGCCTGAACTTTTTTAGCGTTTTTGCCTACTGTAATGTTACCTGCATTACTTACCATCAGAATGTCTGAGAATTCTACTTTATCACCGGCATTTCCTGCGAGGCGATGCACAAACAATTCGTCATCCTGTTTTACCTTGAATTGCTGTCCGGCTATTGTTACTATTGCAAACATGATTTTCCTAAAATATTTCCGCAAAGATAATGACTTTTCTATTTCAAACAACAAAAATTAAATTTTTCTTATTTTTTCTTTGAAATTATTTTTTCAATTATTAGATGCTTCGGAGCATTTATAAACTGCAGGCGAATTGCTACATCGGCTGAAAGTATTATGAATACAGGGCATTTGAGGCATTGCATTTTTTCTGTAAAAAAAATGATGCAGCAATAATGCAGAAAAAAAGCGGCAGAATTTTTTTTTATTTTTTGTTAATTTTTTTTTAAAAACAACAGATCGAACAACTAAATAAGAGAACAGTTTTTATCTTTTTTACAATGCTCATGCAATC